>Ga0326726_10000144_pt1 | contig 68203 bp, 60 predicted proteins | sample MHFenrmetagenome_2_FD_207603 | JGI IMG/M metagenome (GOLD analysis project Ga0326726, IMG submission 207603) | Lab enriched peat soil microbial communities from Michigan Hollow, Ithaca, NY, United States - MHF15MN | ecosystem: Environmental > Terrestrial > Soil > Wetlands > Peat | place: USA... | reverse complement strand
ATCACTTTTCATTGCTCTTAATAAAAAGCAGTATAATTTCGGGAATTATGGTCGAGACGCCATCTTTAATTCAGATTAAAGGCATTCGTGACGGACTATTAATAACACTGGACGGCGCCTCTTGGCCGGAGCTGGCAAATGCTTTTGTTAAAAATGTAGATGAACGTTCCTCTTTTTTTCACGGAGCGCGTGTTGTACTAAATGTGGGGGGAAATGAGTTGCGGGTAGCCGAATTATCAGTATTGCGTGACCAACTGTCGGAGCGTGGTATAACATTATGGGCAGTCTTAAGCGAATCACCTGTAACCGAGACAACTGCTCAAAACCTGGGGTTGGCTACTCGTATCTCGAAGCCTCAATCTATCGAAAATAAAATACCTCTGGAATCTTTGCCTGAAGATGCAGCCAAATGGATCAAAGGCCCTTTACGCTCGGGCGGGCGCATACTTTTCGAAGGAAATGTGGTTGTAATGGGGGATGTCAATTCTGGTGCAGAGATTGTAGCTGGCGGCAGTGTAATTGTCTGGGGGCGATTGCGCGGAGTTGTACATGCTGGAGCACAAGGAAACGAAAAGGCGGTTGTTTGCGCACTGGAGCTGGTGCCAACCCAATTGCGTATAGCTGGTGAGATTGCGATCTCACCAAAAAAACAAGGAAAAAGTCAGCCTGAGGTCGCAAGCTTGAAAAACGGTCAACTTGTTGCAGAGCCTTGGCATAAATGACAGGATGGTGAGATGACAGCGAAAGTAGTGACGATAGCATCTGGGAAGGGCGGGGTTGGCAAAACCACCTCTGTCGCAAATATTGCCGTAGCCTTGGCTTCTCGAGGAAAAAAAGTAACATGCATTGATGGAGATATCGGATTACGTAATCTAGACGTGGTTTTAGGTCTCGAGAATCGCATCGTTTATGATCTGGTTGATGTAATTGAAGGTCGCTGCCGTTTACGTCAAGCCATGATACGCGACAAACGTCTTCCCGATTTATATCTCATCCCGGCAGCGCAGACACGCGACAAGACCGCGATTTCACCAAGCGACATGGTGCGCCTCTGTGATGAGCTTCGACAGGAAGTAGACTGGATAATCATCGATTCACCGGCAGGCATTGAACGCGGATTTAAAAATGCAATTGCCGCTGCTGATCGCGTTCTCGTGATGACCAACCCAGAAATTTCAGCGGTTCGCGATGCAGACCGGGTAATCGGTCTTCTCGATGCTGAGGAGAAAGGCCCGGCGGCGTTAATTATTAACCGTCTGGATCTCGCAATGGTGAAACGTGGAGATTCGCTATCGGTCGAAGATGTCCTTGATCTACTGGCAATCGAATTAATTGGAGTCATTCCCGAAGACGAGAATGTTTTAGTGGCATCTAATAAAGGCCAGCCGCTTGCATTGGATGGTAAAAGCAAGGCTGGACAGGCATTCCAGAATATTGCCCGGCGGTTGCTGGGAGAAGAAGTTACTTTCATGGACCTTGAATCAAAGAATCTGTTTCAGCGCCTCCTGGGAAGGAAGATATGATGAATTTTCTTTTTAGACGTAAGAAGAGTGCTAACAGCGCCAAAGAACGGTTGCAGTTGGTATTGATCCATGACCGGACAGATCTGACTCCGGTGGAATTGGAGTCGTTAAAAGATGATCTAATTGAAACTATATCTCGTCATATTGATATTGATCCTACTGCAGTAAAAATAAATGTAGCCCAGGATGGACGGTCCCAACGCCTTGTGGCTGATATTCCACTGCGGAGTGTAGGCCGAAGACGGGGGCGTGAGCCTAGGAGTGCAGCGGGATAGCTATTCGCTATATTATGTTCCGTAGCGGTTTTTGGCGACATTTCGATTTCTGGCTGCTGGGGGCGGTTATTGTGGCTCTTGTTTTTGGAGTCACAATGATTCTATCGGCAATTGCAGGGAACGAAAACCTGGCGACCCTGGTTCCCCGTCAGATTATCTTTGGTGGAATCGGGTTCGTGGTTATTATCATTGCCGCAGCCATTGACTATCGTTTTTGGTCTGGCGCGATTATTCCGATGTATGTTGTTATCGTGATATTTCTACTTCTACTATTTGTCATCGGTGGGGCTCGTTTTGGAGCGACGCGATGGATTGAAACGGGGTTGGTTTCCATTCAGCCAACAGAGTTGGCAAAGATTGTAGTTATTTTAGCATTGGCTAGTTATTTTGCTAAGAACAATGACACTCCTCGAAATTGGCGCTGGATGTTCAAAGGATTATTGATCACCCTGGTCATCGCGGCGCTGATCTTCATCCAACCAAACCTAAGCAATGTTATTGTAATTATGGCACTATGGGCTGCAATGAGTTGGGAAAGTGGGTTGGAATTGAAGCAGCTTGGCATTATGGTTTTCTCAGGAATAATCTTGGCAGTGGTTGCATTCAATTTCATCCAAATATATCAACAGCAGCGAATCATTAACTTTTTCCGACCCGATTTGAGTGCTCGTAATGGAGCAACCTATAACGTATTCCAGGCGTTGATTGCTTTGGGCTCAGGAGGGTTGGTAGGTAAAGGTTATGGCAGTGGTACGCAAACACAACTCCGTTTTATGAAAGTCCGTCATAATGACTTCATTTTTTCTGTTATCGGAGAAGAACTTGGTTTTGTCGGGACAATTTTCGTGCTTGTCTTGATCGGTTTTATTGTTTACCGGTGTTTTCGGGCGGCGCGACTGGCCCGCGATCCGTTTGGATCCTTGATCTGCTACGGTGTTGCCATCCTCATTTTCTTCCAGGCGGCGGTAAATATTGCTGTAAACTTGAACCTGATACCTGTAACAGGTGTGCCACTTCCGTTTATCAGTTACGGTGGTAGTGGTTTGATTTCCTTGATGCTGGGAATCGGGTTGGTGGAAAGTGTGGTATTAAGACATAAACCACTGGAATTTTAGCGGAGAAATGCTTGGAATCTGAACCTGTTCGTACACGCTTTGCCCCTTCTCCAACTGGACGGATGCACCTTGGGAGTGCCCGGTCTGCACTCTATCCATTCCTTTTTGCTCGTTCCACTGGCGGAATTTTCATTCTACGCATTGAAGATACCGACCAGAAACGCTTTGTCCCCGGTGCAGAGCAAGAATTGATTGATGGGTTGCACTGGCTGGGAATCAATTATGATGAGGGACCGGACGTTGGTGGTTCTTGCGGTCCTTATCGTCAAACCGAGCGTCGTGAGATTTATAACGAATATGCCTGGAAACTGGTGGGGTTAGGAAACGCCTTTCCCTGTTTTTGCACACCTGAACGGCTGTCAAAAGTTCGTCAAGAGCAAATAAAAAATAAGCAAAACCCTCGCTACGATGGGATATGCCGAAACTTGAACATGGACGAAGGACGGCGTCGCGCTGCATCAGGGGAAAAGTATGTCATCCGATTCAAAATGCCTAAGGAAGGGAGCGTCATCACTGAAGATATATTGCGAGGGTCTAGTTCCACAGAAAATTCTGCTCTTGATGATTCCGTTTTGCTAAAATCTGATGGGCTGCCTACTTATCACCTGGCTGCAATGGTGGATGACCACTTGATGGAAATAAGCCACGTAATCCGCGGCTCTGAATGGTTGCCCTCTCTACCACTTCATGTTCACATTATACGCGCCTTTGGATGGCAGGAACCTCAATTCGTTCACCTATCGGTTTTCCTCAAACCCAGTGGTAAAGGCAAGATGAGTAAACGCGAAGCAAGTGAGGCATTAGAAGACGGTCACTCGATCTTTATCAATGATTTGCAGCGCTTAGGATATATTCCCGAAGGCGTACTAAACTGGATAGCCTTAATGGGCTGGGGGGTTCCAGAAGGAGATGTGCTTTCCCTCGATGATATGATCACCCGCTTCGATATTCATAATTTGACTCCTTCTCCCGCTGCCATCAATTTTGACAAACTTGATCACTTTAATGCAACCCACATTCGTCTGCTCTCCACAGATGATCTTGCCGCACGTATAAAGCCTTATTTCCTCCAAGAAGGACTCGAGGTGGATGACACGATTTTATTGAGAATTGTTCCACTTATTCGTGAGCGCTTGGTCACACTGGACGATAGTTTACCCTTCGCGGCCTGGTTCTTTAAAAAGTCGATTATACCTAATCCAGTGGATTTGATTGCTAAGGATTTAACTGCTGTCCAATCAGTGAATATTTTTCGTCAAGCTTACCAAATTCTGAATATGTTACCCAACATTGACCCAGCCAATGTCGAACCACCGATGCGGGCGTTAGTAAAGCACCTTGGCTTAAGTCCAAACCAGGTCTTCGGGATCATTAGGGTCGCGGTTACAGGACAAACCGTCAGTCCGCCGTTATTTGATAGTATGGGAGTAGTGGGGAAGGAGAAGGTGTTGGAAAGGATAAAAACTGCAATTGAAATATTAGATAAAATGTAAAAATTCGTCAGAATGTCGGTAATAGTTAAGAAATAAATAACCGGACGAGATATATTACTCCGAGGATAAACCCGATGGAGACGACTATCCATCTCAGGGTTGATGGTTTTATTTTGCTGGCCAGCCGCCCACCTAATGCTCCCCCAAGCAGGGCACCAATCGCCATAATAAGAGCCACACTCCAGACAACCTGCCCTGAAAAGACGAACAACAATGCTGCAGCAATATTTGTGGCAAAAGCGATTCCTTGTTTGAGGGCATTCAAGCGGGTCAAGTTGTCATTTAATATTAAACCCAGAACCGCCAACATGATAACGCTCAACCCAGCCCCGAAATAGCCCCCATAAATAGCTCCCAATAATATTGGAATAAAAGCCCACAATTCAGATACTGGTTTTGCTTTCCCCTCCTCCTTTCGGCGCGCAAGCCACGCACGCACCGGGGTTTGGATGGCTAATAAAGTGGACGCCAGTAAAATAAGGAATGGCACGAGGGTCGTGAAAAGTTTCTCTCCAGTGACCAGAAGTAAAATGCCACCTGTCAGTCCACCGATGACAGCCGCAGGGAGGGCGATCCAAAGGCGTTTCCTCTGGTTTTTCAGGTCTTGAGCTTGGGCTAAGGTTCCGCCCAAATACCCCGGGCACAATGCTACGGTATTTGTGACATTTGCAGAGACGGCCGGTAAACCGATAGCCATTAGGACGGGGAAGGTAATAAGGGTACCGCCGCCTGCGAGGGCGTTGATCATCCCCGCAGCTATGGCAGCCAAGCCAGCCAATATAAACCCAAAGATCGTCATAAACCTATCCGTTTTTCCGTTCTATTTTTGCCCAAGTATCCTTTAGTGTGACGGTCCGGTTGAAGACTGGTTTCCCAAGGGTAGAATCTAAGTCAACACAGAAGTATCCAAGTCGTTCAAATTGAAATTTATCGCCGGCTTTTGCCTCAGCGACAGAAGGTTCAAGATAGCAGTCTGTCAATACTTCCAACGATTGTGGATTGATGATTGAACTGACATCCTCCCCCAAATCAGGATTCTCTACGGTGAACAGTTGCTCATAAAGACGGACTTCTGCTTTGATTGCATGCTTCAATGAAACCCAATGGATTGTGGATTTCACCTTGCGCCCATCAGGGGCATCACCACCCCGGGATGATGGATCATAGGTGCAATGAACCTCGGTAACCATTCCTGTCGTGGGGTCACGTGTCATCCCGATGCATTTAACCAGATATGCATACCGCAAACGGACCTCATTGCCAGGGTATAGGCGATGGTATTTGGGCGGGGGATTTTCACGGAAATCATCTTGTTCGATATACAGGATCTTCGAAAAAGGTACTTTACGTGTCCCTGCGGATTCGTCTTCCGGATTGTTGATGGCGGTAATTTGTTCGGATAGATCGTCTGGATAGTTGTCTATGATCAATTTGAGTGGATGTAAAACCACCATGCGACGCGGTGAGTGTTTATTCAGGTCGTCACGAATGAATGCATCCAACTGGGCCATGTCCACCCAACTGTCATTATTCGTTTCACCGATCGCAGCGATGAAGGATTGGATTGCTTCAGGAGTAACACCTCGTCGCCTAAGACCGCGAAGCGTTGTCAGGCGCGGGTCGTCCCATCCGCTCACAACTCGTGACTCGACCAGCTTCCGCAGTTTACGCTTGCTCATCATGGCGTAGGTCAGATTTAGACGTGAAAACTCAATTTGGCGAGTCTTGAATTCTCTTAATTGTTCTAGGAACCATTCATAAAGTGGACGATGAATCATGTATTCTTGAGAACAAAGTGAATGGGTTATTCCCTCCATCGAATCGTTCTGACCGTGAGACCAGTCGTACATGGGGTAAATACACCACTTACTTCCAGTCCGGTGGTGTACAGCGTGAAGGATTCGATACATAACCGGATCTCGCATAACCAGGTTCGGGTGCGCCATATCGATTTTGGCTCGCAAAACCCTGCTTCCTTCAGAAAACTCGCCGTTCTTCATCCGTTCCAGAAGGTTGAGGTTTTCTTCAACTGATCGATTACGGAAGGGGGATTCCAATCCTGGTTTTATTCCAGATTCTGTCTCGCTCCACTTAGTTCCGCGTGGCATCGTACCTCGGCTGACATTCATTTCTTCGGGGGTTTGATCGTCAACGTACGCCAGACCTTTTTTGATGAGCCGGACTGCCCACTCATACAAACGGTCGAAATAATCAGATGCGAAAGTTACTTTTACCCACTTTATTCCAAGCCAGCGACAATCATCTTCAATCGCATCAACAAATTCAGTTTCTTCCTTAGTTGGGTTTGTATCATCAAAGCGCAGGATCAACTCACCACCGAATGTTTTGGCAGTGTTATAGTCAATCAAGAATGCCTTGACATGGCCTATATGTAGGTAGCCGTTTGGCTCGGGAGGAAGCCTGGTACGAACATAAGTAAACCGACCAGTTCTCAGATCCTCTGCGACGGCAGCAAGGATAAAATTGCTTCGCTTATTAGAGAGGTCAGTTGTTTCCATAAATCTTTCCTATTCGGTATAATTCCCATTAAGAGATTCTTATATGACTCGTTCAACAACGAAATATCCCTGACATTATTTTCTACCGCTAAGTCCAATGGATGCCTTACGAAGATAACTAACGAAGTAAGTTCACTATTATAACAAAATGAAGGGAGATTGATGATTAATTATGGAAAGGCACATTAATTTTCTTGGGACTTACTTTAATAAAGAAACAGTTCTACGCATATCAGAGTTTGCTAAGGTTTTTTCATGGATTATCGTGGGAATTTATGGATTTGAGTGGATGATCCAAGCCCTGGCAACATCAATGCAAATTAGCCGTGGATATTGGACTGGAATGGGAGTGACGGATATTCTCCAAAACATTATTCCTCTTTTCGAACAGCCCTTGCGCGGGGTTGTCTATTTTGTGGTTTTACAAGGTGCTGCTCAAGCGTTATTATTGTTCATGGATATAGAAGACAATACCCGTCGGGCTGCGCGAGGGATTGATCAGACGTAATTTGCGATTAAAAAGAATTGTTGTATAATTGTGGACCATTGAGCATTGGAGTTGTAGGTTAATACTATTATTCCCATCATTAAATGCCGTTGCGGGTGGGTAGAACGCGCCTGCTGTGGCAGGTGTTTTTTGTTTTTGAGATTGCCATTCCAGTAGCCATTAATAAACTAATCATCCATGGCATTATTGTGTTTTCAGGGTGTAACTATTATATATTGGAGATTCTGTTTATGAACATTGAAGAACAGGTTACTTTATTAATGCAAGGAACTGAATATGGGGACGAACAACTGAAAAAAAATATGGCGAATGAGTTGCAGCAGCGGCTGATAGAGGTAGAGAAGGAACACCGTCCGCTCCGGGTTTATTGCGGTTTCGATCCCCGGACTTCGGATCTGCATCTTGGACATACAGTTCCGATGCGAAAACTGCGCCAGTTTCAAGAACTCGGTCATGAGGTCACATTTGTAGTTGGTGCGTTTACTTCATTGATCGGTGACCCATCCGACCAAGATAAGCTCAGACCGCGCTTGACGCAACAAGAGATCGAGCATAATGCTAATACTTACGCAGAACAGGCGTATAAAATCCTCGATCGGAATAAAACAAAAATCCGGTTCAATTCCGAGTGGTTGTCTGAATTAACATTCGCGGAATTAATTGACCTTGCCTCCAACTTCACCATCCAACAATTTATTACCCGCGAGAATTTTCGTAAACGTTGGGACAGTGGAGACCCGATTTTTCTTCACGAAACATTTTATGCAATCATGCAAGGGTATGATGCCCATGCTCTAAAAACGGATGTGCAAGTTGGTGGAACTGACCAGCTATTCAACATCGTCACTGCGGCTCGCAAGATCATGACCTCTCTAGGCGGTAAACCTAATATTGCCATTATTCTTGGCATCCTCCCTGGGACCGATGGGGAGGTCAAGATGAGCAAGTCTCTGGGTAACCATATTCCACTACTTTCAACACCCGATGACATGTATGGAAAGATTATGTCCATACCTGATAAAGCCATGGGGCTTTATATGCGTCTAATTACTCGTTGGACACCCAACAAGATTGACGAGGTTGAAAAGAGTCTTAAGTTGGGAACCTTGCATCCCCGGGATGCCAAAATGTCAATCGCTCGCGAAATTGTATCGGTCTTCCATAACGACGAAATAGCGCTTCGTGCCGAGAAAACATTCGTTAAAATTTTCCAACAAAAAGACATACCTGACAATTTACCCGAATACTCCCTTCAACCGGGTCAAAGCGTTCTAGACGTACTCACTGCGACTGGTTTGGTGGTTAGTAAATCCGATGGTCGGAGAATGGTTGAGCAAAAAGGGGTAAAGTTGGATGGGGATTTACTTATCCAGTTTGACGACCCATTCCCTCATCCAGGAGTTCTGCAGGTAGGTAAGCGACGGTTCATCAGAATAAAGTGACAAGAACCGGGTTTTAAAAAGAAACCCGGTTTTCTTTATGGGCTTGCTGCTATTTCCAGCAACGATAGTCCTATCAACCCGGCTAAGTTTACATCATTTTCTTCGAGTAAGACCACTACTGCCAATGGAACACCGCGGTAATCTGGAAGTGTTCCACCAATTGACCAGGAGAAGTTTAGAGGTTCCTGGTTTACCACCGAATTCCATTGCCAGAAGGGTTGACCACTTACCATTAACCCCTGCGCAGTGTTGCCAGCATTTGCAGCAGAAAATGCCGTTGCCGGGTTGCTGAGCGAAGGCAAAATTACCCATCCCTGTGAAGGGGTGTCCACAGCCATTGCCAGGCGCGGCGCTGGTCGAATCCCCCCATTACTCAACGTGGCAGCAGCAAGTACCATCTGCAAAGGACTGACACGTAAAGCGGCTCCAGGCTTTGACACACCTGCGACAGGCAGGCGTAATTCAGGCGAGATGAAAAAACCCAGGTCTGTATATATTTGGTCCGCAACACTTTGAGAATGCCGTATTGCATATCCTGCAGCCAGGAAAAATGGATCCAGGGCATTTCCGGGAGGGTACAATCCTTGTACAGCTCGATCAAGCAATGGCGAATTTGGATCTTGAAGCAGTGATGAGACTTGTACATCCAGAAGGTTCGGATCAAACGTGGGGTGAGAAGCCATAGCAAGAATTTCACCGCTGTTGGCATTAATCAAGACGATTGCCCCCTTATTGGTTCCCAGCAATTCATCAGCCCGTTGTTGTATCCCCAGATCCAGGCTTAAACGCACATTAAGGCCGGGGGGTGGTTGCCCGTAAACCAGGCGATCCCACAAAATGCTACTGGCTGGGTTCCCTTGTAATCCGCGTAAATAAAGGTCGAGACTGGCTTCCAACCCGGATTGTCCATAAATGGGATTCGTATAACCTGTCACAGGAGCCAATGCAGGATAGAGATAAGTGCGCAGATATTCCCCTGATCTTCCTTTTGTGATGTTAATTGGCTCTTCGTGACTGTCCAGAAGACTCCCGCGCTTGACATAACGATCTGAAATTGACCGGCGAGCATTATCAGTTCGCTCGAGAATGGATGGTCCTCGCCAAACAGCCCACCAGGAGTTCATTACAGCTAATGAGAATAAACCTAATCCGATCAATCCAGCCAGGATCAAGTAAGGTTGTGGCTTTGGAAGAGGCGCTGGCTCCTCATCGGGCTGACTTGAAATCAGTAATAGGAAGAGTACTGCGACGAAAGAAGTCAGCAAGGAGGAGCCACCATAAGAAACAAAAGGTAATGTAACTCCAGTCAGGGGAAGTAATCGAATATTACCTCCCATAATCAGAATGGACTGCGCGCTAACGTAGGCTGTCAGTCCAGCTGCCAGGATTCTTAGAAAAATATCATGGGCGCGTAAAGCGGTCCGTATTCCACGAGAGGCAAAAACCCCAACCAGAGTCAGTATACCGAGTGTTCCAATCAGTCCCGTTTCTTCAGCAATAGCAGAAAAGACAAAATCTGAAATTGCCACAGGCACCAGTCCTGGGCTTCCCAGTCCGGGTCCTCTTCCTGCAGTTCCTCCATTGGCAACTGCCATTATTGATTGGACGATTTGGAAGGAGCGTCCGGAGGGATCCAACCAGGGATTTAACCATGCATCCACGCGTAGACGAATCAGATCGAAAAAGGCATATCCTGCCAACCCTGCCAAAAGCAGTCCAATCAGGCTTATTAAAAGAATACGTTTTTTACCGGAAGCGACGTAAAAAATTATCGTATAAAGGAATATAAAAATTGAAGCGGTGCCCAGGTCCCTTTGGATGACAAGAAGTAGAAGAGCCACGCCCATTACAACCGCTGTGGGGGCAAGCAGGGGTAATAGGCGCAGACTTAGTGGGAGACGATCAGCCAGGTATGCAGCCAGGAATATGATTAGGAGAAGTTTAAGCGGCTCTGAGGGTTGAAAAAAGATCCCACAGCATCCCAGCCATGCGCGTTCATTCCCGCCGCCAGGATCAACGCCAAAAATAAGTGTCAGCGTTGTGATCAGCAATCCGCTGGTCAACCAGACATACTTGTACCGGCGTAAAAACTGGAGGTTGGGGGAAAGACGCAAACCAAGAAGGAAGACTATACCACAGACCAACAACCAGGCGGTTTGGCGAAGACCGAAGGAAGGGACCAGCCGATAAATTGTTAGAATTCCCCATCCCGTCAATAAACCAGCTATAGGGAGTATGAAAGGATCAGCATCAGGCAATTGGTGCCGAGTTTGAGTGTGTATCAACGTAAAAATGATTACCCACACTGAGAAACCCAGCCATTGGCTCCAGTTAAAATCCACCGCCCATGTTTGCTCACGCACAGCGGGCGCAATGGTTAGAATGAGAGCATATAATAAAAGAAAGACACCCGCCAGGCTGAGCAGGCGGGACTGGATTCGAACCGGGGATGTAGCAGCGAGAAATCTCTTCATCAACTAGGGTGGATTTGATTAATTAGAAATTAATCGAGGTATTTCTTTATAAGCAAATCAATTTTCTGGCGAGTGATGGCGGGTATTGCGGATGCATTGGTAATGATTGCAGACGCCATTGCCGAATCACAAGAGCATAGGCGTTCATCTTGCAAAGTCGTTACGAGGCGACGGATGGAGGCTTGGGCAGCCTGCGTATTTTTATTTAGTGTCTTAATAACCATTTCCACACTCACAGGAGCTTCACTTATATGCCAGACATCATAATCTGTAACATGGGCCATTACTGCATAGCACATCTCAGCTTCCCGCGCCAGGAATGCCTCTGGCGCTGCTGTCATGCCAACAATCGACATACCCCAGGCTCGGTAGGCGTTTGATTCAATTTTCGTCGAGAATCTTGGTCCTTCAATGATAATAAATGCGCCGCCTCGATGAACCTTCACCTTCGATTCTGTTACCGCGGTTACAAGTCTGGTTGATAGATCCGGACAAAATGGATCCGCGACACCAACATGTGCAACCAAGCCTTCTCCGAAAAAAGTTTTGGGGCGGTCACTCGTATGATCGAAGATCTGGTCGGGAATGACAATATCTCCAGGTGCGTAATCCTCACGAAGTGAACCACAGGCATTAATACTGACAATCCGTTCCACCCCCAGAGTTTTTAAGGCGTATATATTGGCCTGATAGGGTACATCTGTTGGCATGATATGGTGACCTATACCATGTCGGGCGAGAAAAGCTATACGCTTGCCCTCCAAAGTTCCAATTACGATAGGTGCGGAAGGCTTTCCGAATGGAGTTTCAAAGTCGCATTCTGATGTGTCGGTCAGTCCGGTCATGCTGTACAAACCGGAGCCTCCAATGATGGCTAAAGCAATTATTTCTGGCATATAAACACTCCATAACTGTTATTCCCAAAGTGATCGCTTAATCGATTGTCTCTACAAAGTAGAAGGTAAAAAATGAATTCAAATTTTCTTTGTTGGGGGCATCAGGAAATCTCCAGCCAGAGAGATTACAAACAAGGCTTCCCCGCATTTAAATTTGTCATCAGAAATTACTACAGTCGGCATATCTAGCATTTCCTGGTTAAGAATTGTGCCGTTGGTTGAATTCAAGTCTTCTATCCACCATTGGTTGTGATGAAAACTCAACCTGGCATGACGGGCGGATATGGCTTCATCTTCCACTGGGCATTCACATGCCGGGTCACGGCCGATGGTTATTTCGGGTTGAATAAAATGTCGGACCTGTGGAGCGAATTTGTTTCTCGTGATTGTCAAACTGATGGGTGGGACTTTCCTGGATGCAAGCAGCGCTCCCTGCACCTTTAAATCGCGCCAAAGGTTGATGAAAGCCCATCCTAGGAACACATACAGACTGATGGTCAGCAGGAGACGCAATGCGAGGGCAATTGGTCCACTCATAATTATTTGTACTTATTTTTACTGTTAGGCTTAGCTGGGTGCAAAACATCGCTTAATTTGCTAGTGGATTTGACAGTTCTTTGCGTTGTAATTACTTTTTGAGTACCCTGCCCTGCAGGCAAGTCCTGCCCATAAATAAGTGTCACTCCGGCCAGAGAAATCACATCGCCTGGATATAAGATGGATTGATTAACTCGGTGACCATTAACAAAAGTTCCCCCGGTGGAATTTAAATCAAACAGGGCGAAGCGGCCTTTGGTTGCCCGTAACTGTGCATGCGTGCGGGAAACACGTTTATCATTGATGATTACTTGATTATTCAAACGGCGTCCTAAATTTAAGACAGGAAGATTGAGAGGGATAATTTTTATTCCGTCCAGCACAAGGAAAGCGTTTTCAGGAATATTTCCATTTGATTCTTCAGATTGCGAGTCGATTGTCAAACCACGTGTCTCAGCAAACCTCTCACTACCAAATGAAATAATAATGCGAGTCGCATCACCCATTAAGCCTAGGTCCTCGGCTATTGATACTGTTGGGTTCGATAAAAAATGGAATCCAGCCTCCTCTCCTGCGAAATGGATTGCTTCTGCAAGATTGTTTAGCAAGCTGGGCTCGGACCGCCAACGCTTCAGTATTGAAGGGTGTGCAATGATTACGTACGCGTTGGGAGCGAATAAGGTCCCCTCCTGCGCTCTGAGGTTATTATGCATGGCGTTAGCCAATTGCTGATAAACCCTATCTTCTACTTTATAACCGGGCAGGTATTTTATTAAATGAATTTCGAGCAAAGTTTGAAGACGAGCTTCGATATTGTCGAGCGTTGGCATGATCTGTTGATTATCGAGAGGTGAAAAGATTTTCGAAGGTGCTGAGTTTATGGAGCCGTCCAGGAATATTCCCGCTCCATTTTGCAGCGGGGATTCAAAATATGAGATTGCGGGAAACATTAATTGATGATAGCTTGCCCGCAGTTGGGACAGGACTTCTCGTCATGAGTCAGCACAAACCCACACTTTGGACAGGTTTTCGGTTGGGCAGCACCCAGTGGGGCACCACAAGCTATGCATGTCGAAGCCCCCACATGATTAGCTGATCCGCAGAATTCACATGTTACACTACTGAGTCGTTCAGACAGCTCCTGATTGGCACCCGCTGCTCTGGCAACATTGGAGATGATCTGCCAAATTTTTTCATTCAATTGCAGACTGCTCACATCTTGAGCGATATCATCCAAACGACCAAGCAGATTCAACGGGTTAAGAAGAGCTGAAATAGCTGTTTGTCCAAGACTGGCGGCTACACCAAGCCATTGCAGTTCACCAACCTGTACCATGATGCCGTCATCTATTTGCTGAATATTGACACTGACCGCAGTTTTACCTCCCGAACGTGAAAACTGTGAGGACGCAATTTGAACAGTCAAATTACCGCTTTCACCTAGTAATTGCGTTTGGGTATTGCCCTGGTTGAATTCAGCCGTCAATGCCTGGGCAACATCAGAAGGAGTAATAGATCCGTGAAACACTCGTCTGTCCATTGAATTCGATTATAATCGTTTTGTTAAATCGGGCAATACTCCAACTCTATTTACGGAAATTTGTTCTACAAGTAGCGGTATATGTCGTCTTGGATAAAAAAAAGTCTCTGGATTCCTCTTCTTCTTGGATTTGCGTGCATGTTCTGGGTGGCTCCAGCATGGACCCCGGCCGCGGCTCAACAGCCTACCGGAAACGTCCCTACTGTCACAGGAACACCTTCAGGTCCGATGATCTCGGTTACCAGTCCAGATGGAGCTTTTGTTCGCGCTGGACCCAGCTCGTTTGATTATATTGCTTTTGGTTGGCTTGTCCCCGGTGAAACTGCCCCCGCACTCGGAAAGTCGCCCGCTGGAGAATGGATTCAAATAATATATTTAGGTGCACCCGATGGAGTTGGTTGGGTATATGCGCCTTTGGTATCACTGTCCCCGGGTTTCCTTACTATCGTTGAACCCCCGCCCACGGCAACTCCACGGACTACCCCGACAATTAATCCTACCTTTGCTGCAGCATTTCAAGTTCAAACAACTCCCACGCGGCTTCCAACTTTCACTCCGCCACCTCCTTTAGCAACGCTAAATTTTGAATCAGTAACTGGGTCAGGGCTGCGAATTCCTATGGGCTTTGTTATCCTTGGTCTTGCCCTGATTGGAATACTGGGTGCGGTAATCTCATTCTTGCGAGGCAGATAAAAAAAGGTATTAAAGTGAGACCGGGATTGTCCCGGTCTCGTTTCGTTCCTTAATTCTCACTGGACCCGCATGTCCCACCTTCACAAGAACAAGAAAGGGCGGTATTTGGATTATCTACCAAAAACCCCTTTCCACGCGCATCGTCGATATAATCTACTTTCGCGCCAGACATAAATTGGAGGGATGTTTCATCCACAAGAACCTTGAGGCCTTCGCTTTCAAACGTAGCATCAGTTTCGCGTGGTTTATTATCTAGTGCCATACCATATTGGAATCCTGAACAAGTCTGACCGGTAATGTAAACCCGCAGGGCATAACTTTCATCCAACTTTTGTTGTTGGCATAAGTCGCGGACCACTTCAGCGGCAGCGGGAGTGAGCAGAACAGTTTGGGTTTGAATTGGGGTCACCGTTTATACCTCTTCTTTGTGATTATATTGGACCCATACTATCAGGATTAGAAAGTTTTGTCAATTCATCCCGGAAGCAGGTATAATTTCGCCATTCAAAATCCTGTTTATTGGAACCTGCGATGATTAATCCAAAAACTCTTCGATAATAATTTGCAGTGTTTCCAAAAACCCCTAATCGTTTTCCATCAGTATCAGAATTATAAAATCTTAATACACATAAATTATCTAAGGAGTCTTTGATGCAAAAAACCTCCCCAATGGTGGTTGTGATATTTATAGCAATTACCCTGTTATCTTCATGTGGAAAGGCTCCAGATCCAGCCGCGAAGGTTGTCGAAGATTATCTTATTGCCTTAGTTAATAAAGACGCCAATGCATTATCTGCTCTCTCTTGTGCTAATTGGGAGTCAAATTCGCTGCTCGAATTGGATTCGCTCCAGGCGGTTGCCACCAAGCTGGAAAATCTTTCCTGCACTTCAACTGGTACGGATGGCACAACCACGCATGTTATTTGCCAGGGGAAAATAAATGCCACATATAATAGTGAAGACCAGCTGTTGGATCTTTCCGTGCGAACCTATCAGGTGGTAAAACAGGGGGGCGAATATCTGGTTTGCGGCTACCAATGAAATTCAAACTTTTTACGCGCGAAAATCTTTGGGCACTGATATTTTGCTTTATTATAATTGCACTCGTCATTTTAACCGCCAGTAGTGCCCCCAACTGGATTTATCAAGGTTATTGATGACCCTTCCCGTGATTCTTATTTCCATTGGCGTAGCTGCGCTGTTAGGCTTGGTGGTACGTAATCGTTGGCGGATACAGCTCTTAATGGGAATAAGCATCCTGGCGGTTTTTGCATTTCAACCAGTACTTCCGGTGCGCGGTCTGGACTTTTGGTTCCCTATTGCGACCCTGGCACTGGTCTCCCTTTCATGGATCCTGACTGCTTCACCAGAAAATCGAAACTGGCATAAGAATATTCCCGCAGTTGCCACCCTTTTCGGTATTGTTCTTGCACTCGGTTTGACCCGGTACCTTGGTTTGCCATTGTATCTGACAGCGTCCAATCCACCTCAGGCAATCCAGATTCTTATTGGATTGATGGCAATTAGCTTGATCGCATTCTTTTTGACGCGGTTTTCAAACCCTAATAAGGTAGGACTGATTGCTGCATCTGTTTTTATAATCTTGTTATTTTTAATACTAAAGTTCCCTCAGTTGTCAATAATCATCAGTGGCCTGCTGAGGAGTTTGAATCATCAATCTTCCAGTCTGGCTCTGGCGCAGGATTTACGATGGTTGGGGTTCTCTTATATTGCCTTTCGTTTGCTTCATACCATCCACGATCGAGCCAGCGGGCACCTGCCGTCAGTTTCTCTTTCGGAATACATGGTTTACGTTATTTTCTTTCCAGCGGTAACAGCTGGCCCCATAGATCGCATCGATCGTTTTATTAGAGATTTACGTAGTCCTCTGGAATTGACTTCTGATGACATTGGAGAATCTGGAAAGCGTCTCTTGGTCGGCTTGTTCAAGAAATTTGCCGTTGCCGATCTCCTGGCAATGGTTGCGCTGAATGCTACCAATGCACTCCAGGTTCACTCAACGGGATGGGCATGGATCTTGCTTTATGCATTTGCACTGCAGATTTTTTTCGATTTTAGTGGATACACCGATATTGCCATCGGTTTGGGACGGCTGCTTGGTATTAGGCTCCCGGAAAACTTCAATGCGCCGTACCTTAAACCCAATCTTACTCAATTTTGGAATAACTGGCATATGACCCTGACACAATGGTTCAGGGCTTATTTCTTCAATCCGGTAACCCGGGCTCTGCGCTCAGGTGAAAAATCCCTGCCTATACCGGTGATCATTTTACTTACGCAGACAGCCACAATGGTATTGATTGGTCTTTGGCATGGAGCGACCTTGAATTTTGTCGCTTGGGGGATGTGGCACGGATTAGGTCTTTTCGTCCACAACCGTTGGTCTGAATTAACCAGAGCACGCTATACTGCGTTGTCACCTCAGTGGAAATCGGTATTGAACGCGGGGGGGATGGTGCTCACTTTCAATTTCGTGGCACTAGGTTGGGTATTCTTCGCCTTACCAGGCTTGGCCATTTCTGCCAACTACTTTCGAATATTATTTGGTCTGGCATGATATGAATTCAAAGTTTATACGAAATGTGTTTCTAAAAGGTTTGGTTCTTTTTATAGTGATTGATCTGGTTTTTATTACCGTGAATCCTGCTTCATTGGGGAAATTTTCTTTCTATAATTTACTTTTTGCAGGACGTCAACGATTTCCATTTGGCGAAAATTCGTCCCAGTCTTACAACTTGAGTCTTTTCAACCTGGATGCCATGTTCTCATCCCATGTTATTGCGGACGGTCCAAAACCGACTGATGAGTACCGGGTCATTGTGATTGGAGATTCCTCTGTCTGGGGTACACTTTTACGTCCCGAACAGACCCTCTCCAGTCAAATGAATGCAGCGGGACTATCCTTTTGTGGGAAGAAAGTCCGAGTTTACAACCTGGGGTATCCGACCATCTCTTTGATGAAAGATTTAATGGTTCTGGATTATGCAATGAGATATCACCCCGACCTTGTAATATGGTCAGTGACTCTCGAAGCATTCCCGATTGACAATCAACTTTCCTCGCCAATCGTTGCGAATAATGCCTCTCGCGTCGACGGTTTGATTGCGCGTTACAGTTTGCTTCTTAACCAAAATGACCCTGCTCTCATGCGTCCAAATTTTTGGAGTACCACCCTTATCGGTCAGCGACGCGCTTTAGCAGATCTGCTTCGGCTGCAGGTTTATGGAGTATTATGGTCTGCGACCGGCATAGATCAAACCTATCCTGCTGATTACCAACATACCCAAACGGATTTCAATACTGATGTCTCCTATCACAATATGCAACCTCCGACACTGCAAGATTCCACGTTGGCCTTTGCAGAGATTGACGCCGGTCTGCGAATAGCCAAAAAAATACCTTTAATTCTGATTAACGAGCCTATCCTTATAAGTACTGGTGAAAACAGTGATTTACGGTACAATTTTTTGTACCCTCGTTGGGCTTACGACAATTGGAGGGAAACTATGACCGTGAGAGCTGAGGAGGGGAGCTGGAAATACCTAGATTTATGGAATATTGTGCCGGCAAATGAATTTACTAACAGTGCCATTCACCTGACTCCTTCAGGTGAATCCTTGATGGTTGGACGGGTTGAACAATTTACATTACAGCAGAGCTGTCCTTGAAAAACTTTTTTCTTATTGTTATCCCAATAATATTTATCACTGCGTGTAGCAATAGAGCCAATCACGAGGTATCTTATACATCCACGAGCACATCTACCTCGGCTTCTACGACTATATATTTTCCCACGCACACTGATATAGCTAGTAATACACTCACATCCTCCCCGGTACCCACCGCTACAATAACTCTTATGGCATGGTCATCTCTGCCCGTAATACCAACAGGAGTATCGCGTCACATCATGGATGTATTCCAGCGAGGCTTGCTGCGAGGTCGTGATCCGAGCCGTTTTTCAAAAATAGGCGATTGCCAAAACATAACACCTTATTTTTTATCTGCCTTCGATAACCCTTCGAAATTCTGGCTTGGTCCAAACTATGGCTATCTACAACCAACCATTGATCATTTTTCGGGGTCCTGGTCTCGCGAGAGCCTGGCGACGCATGGAGGATTCAATGCTGCCACGGTCCTGAGTTCATTTTGGACACTGGTTCCAAGACCAGATCTGTGTAATAAAGATGAAACTCCTGCTGCTTGCGAAATACGAGTTTATAATCCATCTTTTGCCATAATTAGCATGGAAGAAGCGTGGTCTGGTGACCTACGAAAGTATGATCACTATATGCGCATGCTTGTTGAATTCGTTCTCTCACAGGATGTGGTTCCTATTATTGCCACCCGTGCTGAATTACCCGATACAAATATAAGCATTAATGAAACAGTCAGTAAAATTGCATTTGATTATGATATTCCCCTTTGGAATTTCGGTGCTGCGACACTGGCACTCCCTAATTTTGGCCTCAACCCAGATGGGTTTCATTTGACTCCTGGAACAGTGGAAGGCAATTATTATTTTGATGATTCCACCCGCATGGAATTAGGTTGGACTTGGCGTAATCTGACGGCTTTGCAGGCAATCGATGCAGTCTACCGCAATTTAACTGATAAACAATGAAAAGTTCCTGTAAGTCAATTTTGCTTGTCTTCATTCTTTCATCCTGCAATGGAGCGGTCACTACAATCCCAACCACAGATACCTTCACTGTCACCCCCACTGCTGCATTTGCCTTACCACCAACAGCCATTATCGCTCCCACATTAGTGCCTGACCCTACTACCACACCCAATAAGAGCCTCTCCCCAGAACAGTGGCAGAAATGGCCGATTATCCCGACCGCGACGGAGCGGGCAATTGAGATCTACATCGATGGACTGGCAAGGGGCAATAACCAACATGCCTTCTCAAAAATAGGGGACTGCCAGAATATCAAAGAAGCTTTCTTGGGTTTTTTTGATATCCCCGATCGTTACAATCTTGGGACCGATTACCAGTATCTACAAGAAACAATAGAAAACTTTTCTGGCTACTTTAACACGGACGGTCAAGCCGTGAAAGGAGGCTTCAACGCAGCCACAGTCCTCTCACCAATGTGGGCCGACCCCGCAATCTGTCAACCAGGGGAAAATTCTCTCGAATGCGAACTGAGGATTACTAGGCCCAGTATCGTTTTTATCAGCTTCGAGGTCTGGTGGGAAGGTCGTACGCCGGAAACCTATGAGAAATACATGCGCCAGGTCATTGAGACGGTCATTTCCCACGGTTCGGTCCCTATTCTTGCCACCAAGGCAGACGATATCGAAGGAGATAATAGTATTAATCTCACCACAGCCCGCCTAGCCTATGAATATAACCTTCCCCTATGGAATTTTTGGCTGGCTGTCCAATCGCTCCCTGATCACGGCATGGACAAAATCCGCAATGACGGATTTCACATCTCCACCGACGGATGGAATGTGCGCAGTTTCACCGGCCTGCAGGCATTAGACAGTATCTGGCACGGTGTTAGGGCAACAGCCTCCAGAACCGCCATTCTCTCTACTTCAACCCCTTTACCCACCCAAATCTCAAACATGTTGCCAGCACTCGCCAGCGGACCGGGACTGGAGTCTCTCTCTCACAAGATCGTCTTCGGTCTGACGTCTCGCCAGGATGGTATATATAAATCCAAGGGCGTATACCTATTCGAGCCATTAACTCGTTCCGTTGTTCGTCTATTCTATTCTGGCTTTAATTTCCAATCCAGTTCGCCGGATGGTAAATACCTTTTGGTCAACCTGGGAAGTTCGCTCTACCGTTCTGACGGGTCGACCTTGACTTTACTCACTGACCACTTCTTCGACTCTAATTATATAAGTGCATTTTGGTTACCGGATGAGCGTATTGCCATTATTCTTAACCAGGGTTCGACCACAGCCATCGCATTAATTCAATCTGATGGATCTGATCAGACGATAATCAGCACAGATGCCGCGCCATTTGAAATTTATCCTTCCATCGCTGGGATGCAGCTTACCTGGGAGAGTGGGACATGTAATTCAATCGGTCAATGTACCCTGACAGGTGCTTGGTCGACTGACTTATCTTCGGGTCAGAGCAGTAAATTGGATGGATTATCGCGACCGCTAGTCTCCCCGGACGGGCAAATGATTGCATATACATACACTCCTGAAGAGAATAAAAGCAACCTCGGATTTGCATATATTAACGGGGCGCCTCCTCGTGAATATCCGCTGGCAGGGGACTTCCTTACAGAAATGGCTTGGCAACCAGGTAGTACATGGCTTGCTGTTCATATGGACGAACGAAGTGATTACTCTGGGCGCGTGATTGGCGGAAGAAACTACTTGATTAATGCGCAAGATTTTAGCATCCGGCAACTTAAATCTGTTGGCTTGTTGATGAACCAAAAAACCATCTGGTCGCCTGACGGCTCAAAAATACTCTGGTTTGGAACCACATGGGAGGACGCATCTTACAGCATTAGTCTTTGGGAAGTAGATGTGGTTTCAGGCCAGGTGATTGATTTGACCAGTGCTATTGGGCTGAAGGAGACCGACTATCTTTATGTAAGTAATGGATCCTGGCTGGGGGGGCCTTAAAATATACCTATCAAAATAGACGTTTCCAAATATATTCCCCATAGGAGCAGTTTATGACCGAAGAAATTATCGATATATTGGCTAAATATATCTCCGATAAAATCCTTAACCAACAAAATCGCCTCATCAAGGCAGATGAACCCTTACTTACCAGTGGGTTGGTAGACTCATTTCACCTTGTCGATCTTTCACTTTTTGTCGAGAATACCTTCGGGGTTCGCATTGATGATGCGGAATTAAATGCGTCTATTTTTGATAATCTAAACCAATTGGTTGCCTTGATCCAGTCCCGAAAGTAAAATGCCGACCTTTTCCGACATTTTAAAGAGGCATTACGAGCAAACCCCAGATAAGATCTGCGTTACATTGCTGCATGCTGGTCGACCTGACCTGCCTTTGTCATATCTGGATTTGGTTCATGGTTCTGCAGGTTACGTTGCGACGTATAAACATCATGGGATACAGCCAGGCGATGTAATACTGCTCGTCTTACAGCACGGTGTGGACCTGCTTTATTCGTACTTTGGCGCAGTGCTGCAAGGGGCAATTCCCGCAATAATGCCTTTTTTAACTGAGAAATTGCTCCCAGAACGGTATCGCGCAGACTTGGCGGGGCTGATATCTATCTCCCAACCGACTGCCATTGTAACTTATCCGGAATTCGAACTTGAAGTTCGGGCAGCGATTAAACCCGACCACGATTTGGTTAAAACCATTATTGTCAGCAATCAGGTTGAAGGACCGTGCTCTCCTCAATTCTCCTCCTTTGATGGTCTTCGTCGTAAACCAGGGGACATTGCCTTGCTTCAGCACTCGTCCGGAACAACTGGTCTTCAGAAGGGAGTGGCGTTATCGTACCAAGCGGTGATCAACCAGCTGGACAATTACGCTAAGGCTATCCATCTTACCGACGCAGATGTTTTTATTTCCTGGCTGCCTCTATATCATGACATGGGCCTCATCGCATGTTGGCTGATGCCAATTTTGAAAGGTTGCCCCCTTGTTCTTATGTCGCCATTTGATTGGATCCGGGCTCCATATCGCCTTCTTCAATCGGTATCAAAATATAAAGGGACAGTTTCCTGGCTGCCTAATTTTGCCTATAATTTCTGCGCCCAGAAGATTCGAGCCCGCGAGTTAGAAGGAGTGGATTTATCCACATGGCGAGCCATTTCGAATTGTTCCGAACCTATGCGCTGGGAGAGTCACAAGGCTTTTTTTGAACGCTTTCAAACCTTGGGATTACATTACGAGAGTCTGTGTACCTGCTATGCTATGGCTGAAAACGTTTTTGCCGTTACCCAGGGTGGGATTGACGGGCCAGTAGTTTACGAAGATATTGATCGTGAAACTCTCCAATCCAAAAATGTAGCACGCGCCGCACGACCAGGTCAGATCGTGGTGCGTATGATGAGTACTGGAAAAGTTATTCAGAATACCACTGTTCGAATTATTAACAATAAAGGTCAGGCACTTCCCGATCGTCATGTGGGCGAAGTTACTATCAACAGTGATTGTATGTTGACGGGTTATTACCACCGCGAGGATGTTACCAATAAGGCGTTTTTGGATGGTTGGTATCTGACCGGGGATTATGGCTACCTTGTGGAGGGAGAACTCTATATTACGGGGCGAAAAAAAGACTTGATAATCATCGGCGGCAAGAATATTTATCCGCAAGACCTGGAACTTCTGGCTTACAGGGTGCCTGGCGTCCATCCTGGACGAGCATCGGCTTTCGGTGTTTTCAACGAGGCCACCGGAACAGAAGACGTGGTCTTGGTAGCCGAAGTGGATGAAGACGATCCTGATAAACGATTCGAGATTGATGATGCGATTCGCTCATCAGTGACTCGCGGATCAGCAATCGCGTTACGTTATATTCATCTTGTCCGGCACCCCTGGCTAATAAAAACTTCAAGCGGTAAAACAGCGCGTTCCGCTAATCGGGATAAATTTTTAAAGGAAATACAGGCAAAAGGGCAGCAATTTTAAATACATTGCCTGTTATTCACACCATAAATGAATTCGATTAAATAAAAAGACCCTGACAGGTTGGCAAGCCCTGGCAGGGTAATAAATCTTAATAAGGATCATCCTGGCGTGATCCGGTGCTCAAGAGTTCGATTGAATATTTCTTCTTGCTCTTCCTTGAGTTTTGGTTTTGATTTTCTGCCTTTTAGAGAGCTCTTCTTGTCACCTGCGCGTTCCTGGGCTTTTTGAAAAGCAATTTGGAATGCTGTCAATTCCGGTACCTTGGATTCAGACTCTTCCGCAGGCTCATCTTGCTTCTTACCTTTTTTCGCGCTACGACCTTTTTTAGGTTCCGTCTTTTTTGCTTCGGCAATGATTTCTTCAGGTTTGGGTAACGTGGCTTTGATGCTCAATCGGATTTGTTTTTTTCGGCGGTCGACGTCAAGAATTTTAGCCTCAACTTCATCACCCTCTTTTAATACCTCGGAAGGGTTCTTGATATAGTCATGCGAAATTTCGCTTACATGCACCAACCCCGGGCGTTCCGCTCCGATTTCAACGAATGCTCCGTAGGTTTCCAAACGGGAGACTTTACCCTTTACGACCATGTCTGGTTTTAGTTCTCGCCATTCAAGATTCAATGGCTCTACCATTGTAAGCTCCACTCGATCATCATGTACCCGCCTAACCCAAACAGTAATTTCTTGACCAACCTTCACAACGTCTTCAACCCGATTAACCGAGTCTTTCTGCAATTGCGAAATGTGAATGATCCCGGGTATTTTTTGCCCGATGTCTACAATGGCCCCTGCAATGGTTGTTTTAATTACTTTACCCGATAAACGCGTTTTTGGTTGCAACGCGCTTTCGGGCGTCGCGTTTGTTGTGTCCATATCGGTTACTCCAATATTTTCTTGATTTGAGCCGAGGGCGGATTATACCTGCATAGGAGGTAACCGTCAATCACAATATTTTCCCACCTGTCAAAGTATGGTAGTCAAGTGTTCGATAACCATGCGATTAATTAATAGATATATTTTTACATTCCCGCCATAAACGCTAATCCGATGGTACCAGGACCGGCATGGGTACCTATGACTGGCGATACGGATGCAAAAATGGATTCTATCGGTTGAAGGCGGAGCGAAGCAGCGCTGAGAGCGGTACGCGCCTCTCTCTCCGCGTTCGCATGGAGTGTGGCCAACCGAAGAGGCGTTCGACCAGAAACTTTATCAGCAACCAGGTCAGTCATTCGATCCATGGCCTTGCTTTTCGTGCGAACTTTTTCCACAGATTCTATTCGTCCATCCCTCAATTCAAGGATGGGCTTGATATTGAGGGCGGATCCCAAAAGTGCCTGTGCACCACCTATGCGCCCTCCTCTTCGAAGGAATTCTAATGTGTCCACAACGAAATAAACACCTGTGTGTTCGCGGGCTTCCTCTGCAATTTTTTTGCATTCTGTCAGGTTCGTCCCCCCTTGTGCAGCGCGTGCTGCAACTAATACATGGAATCCCATTGCCATCGCCGTGGAATTGGAATCAACGATGGCAATTTTATCCATTGCTTTTGGGAGCATTTCACGGGCTTGGGTGGCTGACTGCATGGTACCAGAGAGTTTTGCTGAAATGAAAATTCCTAGAACATCATAACCACTATCCAAAAGATTCTCAAAAGCAATTTTCATGTCGACAATGGAAACCTGGGACGTTGTTGGCATGACCTTAGCGGTCTCCAATCGTTTGTAAAAATCATCCGGCATAATATCCACCCCGTCTCGGAATGTTTCCTCACCCCAGATCAATACCTGTGGTACAACAGTTATATTATGTGCTGACAGGAGCGAATCCGGGATGTAAGCAGTACTATCGGTAATAACGGCAACTTTCGACATGATTTCTCCTTTTTTAGAGAGAGGCTCGGAAACCCGATTATACACGAGGTATAACCCGCATACTTCAATTTAGGCGCGCTTCCTTGACCATCTGCATGTTTTCGGCTAAAATCTTTCCGCCTTCGGGCAATTGCTTTTTTAATGAAGACATAACATGTTTGAGACATTAACCGGACGACTTTCCGATCTTTTCGACCAACTTAGAAAACGAGGCAAACTTTCCGAAGCCGACGTTGATGCTGCAATGAGAGAAGTTCGCTTGGCACTTTTGGAGGCCGACGTTCATTATAGTGTGGTCAGGCAATTTATCTCCTGTGTGCGTCAACGTGCAATTGGTGCAGAAGTATCCAAGGCACTCAACCCGGGGCAGCAGATAGTAAAAATTGTCAACGAGGAACTGATCATCACTCTTGGGGAACTCGCCCCTCTTAATCTTTCTGGCCAAAAGCCTTGGGTCTTGATGTTGGTTGGATTACAGGGTTCAGGGAAGACGACTGCCGCGGGAAAACTGGCGAAATTGTTACAAGGGCAAGGAGAACGCGTCATCCTCATTGCCGGAGATCCATACCGTCCTGCTGCAGTAGAACAATTACAGACCTTGGGGAAACAACTCGAGATTCCGGTATTTTTTGAGTCAACACTCAAACCGCCCGAATTGGTAAAACGTGCATTCCAAAAAGCGAAAAACGATGGCTATACCGTGGCCATCGTGGATACAGCAGGACGTTCTCAATTGGACGCTGATTTGATGGATGAACTCCGTGACCTAGTCAAAAATGTTCCGCCTTCTGAAATTCTGCTTGTTGTGGATGCGATGATTGGTCAGGAGGCTCTGAACGTCGCTGAAGGCTTTCGAGATGCTCTCCCCTTGACTGGTATCGTCATGACAAAAATGGATGGAGACTCACGTGGAGGTGCCGCCATTTCTATCCGGTCAGTGACTGGGGTGCCAATTAAATTTATTGGAACTGGAGAAAAATTGGACGCGTTGGAAGCCTTTCAGCCTGAACGCACGGCCTCGCGCATCTTGGGTATGGGAGACGTCCTTGGATTAATTGAAAAGGCCGAATCAGTTTTCGATGATAAGCAAGCACAAAAGCAAGCTGAACGTCTTACCAAAGGTGAATTTACCTTTGAAGATTTGGTTGAGATATTGCGTTCGTCCAAAAAGATGGGTCCTCTTAGCCAAATGATGGATATGCTGCCAGGCAAGTTGGGACGAAATGCTCGAAACATATCCCCCGAAGAAATGGACCGATCAACAAAGCAAACCGAGGCGATAATAAATTCAATGACGCCTCACGAGCGCCAAAACCCGGATGTATTGAATGCAAATCGTCGTAGACGAATTGCCCATGGGTGCGGCCTTGATGTCCAGGATGTGAACAGGCTGGTGAAACAGTTCCGAGAAATACAAAAAATGTTCAAAATGCTGCAAAAAACAGGCGGACGCGGGATGTCGCGTCTGTTCGGATGAGGTAAAATGTACAGGTGACGGTAGTCGTCACCAGGGGCAGGGTGTTATTAGGTAATTCACAGTCCTGCCTTATCCTGATTTGTTTCAGCACCCCACTGGGCAATCCTTTCTGCTCCTCTTTGTGAGGATCGCTGGAGCTAAAAATCTGATTATTCGTTTGAAGGAGAAATCTCTGATGGTTCGAATTCGTCTTCGTCGTACAGGTCAAAAAGGCCAACCTTCATACCGCCTGGTCATTGCGGACAAAGAAAGCCCGCGTGACGGTCGTTTCCTTGAAATCGTTGGTTTCTACAATCCACGCACTGAACCGGCTACTTTAAATATCAAAGAAGATCGAATCTACGATTGGATGAGTAAAGGCGCTCAACCGACCGAGTCGGTGGCACAATTGTTCAAAACTGCTGGCACAGCGGAACGATTTGAACGTTTTAAAGCCGGGGAGTCTGTTGAGACTTTGGTTGCTGAAGCTGAAACAGCCCGTGCGGGTCGCATCTCCTCCAATAAAACTGGTAGATGATCGTGGCTACGATTTCCGGTTTTATAGGGAATGCATATGCCTTGATAGGTGAAGACATGAAGTTTTCATTCTCTTACAATTACGAGATGCCATGAAAGCACTTACAGAATACATCGCTAAATCCTTGGTAGATCACCCTGAAGAAGTTGCTGTCGACGAAATCCGTCATGGCAACCGGGTGACACTTGAATTGAGTGTTGCCAAAGACGACATGGGTCGTGTAATCGGAAAAGGTGGGCGGGTGGCAAATGCAATTCGCACATTGCTGAGAGTAGCAGCAGAGCGTGAAGGAAACCAAATCACGCTTGATGTAGTGGAACCCTGATCGTATGCCTAGTGCCAGAGAACAACCGGCAGGCCCGCCAACTGCTGGCGGGCTTGCGTTCTTGGTTGTTGGTAAGATACGCCGTCCTCACGGTGTACATGGTGATGTCGTGGTGGAAATCTATACAGATTTTCCAGATCGGCTAGTTCCAAAAAAATCCATCTTCCTAGGCGAACAGCATATTAAGTTAATTATAGCCCGTCGTCGTCAGCATAATGAAGGTTTGCTATTGGGCTTTGAGGGAATATCATCTCCCGAACAGGCAGGTCGCTATCGTAATCAGTTTCTATCCATTACTGCATCTGAGACACCCAAATTGCCTGAAGGTCGGTATTATTTTCACGAACTCCTCGATTTACAGGTAATCGACGAGTCGGGCAATACTCTCGGTACCCTTACGGAGATCCTGGAAACCGGTGCTAATGATGTTTACGTTGTGACAGCCAACAACGGACACGAACTCCTGCTTCCTGCGATCCCAGAAGTTGTTTTGAACGTTGACCAGGAGGCAAAAAAAATAACGATTCATTTACTCCCTGGTTTGACCGATAATTAGTATCAAGAGTTATGCAAGATGCAAATGCTGCGAATATAAAGCAGTTGTAACCCTTCAAGAAAGTGAGTTATCAAGATAAAAAGGGTATAGTGAACGAAAAACGATACTGGGTTGGCTTCAATTTGGTTAAAGGTATTGGAGCTGTGCGACTGCAAGGGTTGCGCGATCATTTTGGTGACCTGGCATTGGCTTGGCAAGCTCCTGCAGAAGCGCTTCAAGCCGCGGGCTTAAGTACAAAACTTGCTGAGCGCGTAATTCAAGTTCGATCCGGTGTGGACCTGGACAATTACCTCGAACGAGTTAATAAACAGGGAATTGAAATCCTGACTTGGGACGATGTCCTGTACCCGCCTCGATTGAAAGAAATTGATCAACCGCCACCTGTACTTTATTTTCGAGGGGTATTAATACCTGAAGATACCTGGGCTGTAGCCGTGGTTGGAACGCGCCGGGTTAGTGCTTATGGTCGTCAGGTAGCCGAAGACATTGGCAGTTTCCTGGCTGCTAATGGAGTGACAGTTGTTTCAGGACTGGCGCGTGGCGTGGACGCGATAGCACATCAATCTGCGCTCAAAGCGGGGGGACGGACTATAGCGGTACTCGGTTGTGGCGTAGACCGAATCTACCCACCTGAACATACTCAACTCGCCGGGCGCATAATGGCAAATGGCGCAATCCTTAGTGATTACGCCATGGGCACGCCACCTGATGCCTCCAATTTCCCACCGCGTAATCGCATTATCTCCGGACTATCTATGGCTACTGTTATTGTCGAGGCAGGAGAAACGAGCGGCGCTTTAATAACAGCCCAGTTTGCTATTGACCAGGGTCGGGAAGTTTTTGCAGTTCCGGGTAATATCCTGGCTCCGCAAAGCAAAGGCACTAACAAGCTAATAGCCCAGGGGGCGCACCCGCTCCTTTCTGTCCAAGATCTATTAGATATACTGAACCTGACGCGTGTCACCGAACAGCGCCAATCACGAAGGGTATTACCTGTTGATGAAACCGAATCAAAACTGATGAGCGTGCTTACTCAAGAACCTCTTCACATGGACGAGATCCGTATCCAAACAGGCTTGCCAATAGAGCGTGTATCTGCCACGTTGGTAATGATGGAGTTGAAGGGGTTAGTGCGACAGGTTGGGGGATTGAATTATGTCGCTGTGAGGGATGAGTCAGCCCAGTATAAGGCATAGAAAATGAACCATATTTATGCAGTTATCATGGCCGGGGGTGGAGGTACTCGTCTCTGGCCTATTTCACGAATGAAACATCCAAAACACCTTTTACCGTTGATTGGAGAGCGTACACTTTTTCAAGCCACATTGGACCGCCTTTATGGGTTTATTCCATTGGATCACGTGTATGTGGTCACTATCTCCGGACAGGCGAAGGAACTTATATCTCAAGCAGCTGATATTCCGATCGAAAATTTTTTGATTGAACCATTGCCTCGCGGAACAGCCTCTGTTGTAGGATTGGCTGCAACAGTTCTCTCTAACCGTGACCCTGAATCAATTATGATTGTTTTGCCCTCCGATCATTTTATAGGTGACTGTCAGCTGTTCCATAGTTATATTAGAGAAGCCATTCGGGCATCACGTAAAAACTTTCTGCTAACTCTTGGAATCATTCCAACTTTTCCTGCAACTGGTTACGGATATATCCAGCGGGGGGCCGTTTTACATGAGAAATCTGATTTTCCAATCTATCGAGTCCTACGATTCATAGAAAAGCCAAGTGAGGCTAAGGCACGCAAGCTTCTAACCAAGGGTGATCATTTCTGGAATTCCGGCATATTCATTTGGAAGAGTAACCGTATTTTAAGGGAATTTTCCCGTCAAATGCCGAATCTTAAACAATCTCTGGATAGGATTGGATCAGCTTGGGGTACGAACGACCAAAAGAAAGTATTGAAGACATCTTGGCACCTCCTAAAGCCAGAAACGATTGATTATGGCATCATGGAACATGCGGAAAATGTCGCAGTTCTTTCCGCTACTGGATTGGAATGGAGCGATGTAGGCTCATGGGATTCCCTTTTCGATGTTCTCAAGGCTGACTTGGGGGGAAATATTGCAGTCAATTGCGACCTTATTCCTCTTGAAACACATAACTCGCTTATTTATTCGTCCAAAAAGAAACTCACAGTCACAATTGGGATAGATGATCTTGTCATTATAGACTCAGGCGATGCACTGCTAGTCTGTCGTCGGGATCATGCTCAACAGGTGCGCCAGGTCATTTCACGATTGAATAAAGATCATAAAGAAGAATATCTCTAGGAGGTGCCTCTTGGAAGCCTATTGCATGAAGTGCAAGACAAAAAGGGAAATCGTTAACCCTCAGGCAGCATTCAATTCTGTTGGTGCCCCGGTGACACGCGGTACTTGTGGGGTTTGTAGAACTACACTATACAGAATTGGTAAGACTGAAGCACATGCTGGATTGGTTAAACCAGAAAAGGTTGAAAGGCGAAATGGTAAATTAGTCATCGTCGAGTCTCCCGCAAAGGCGAAAACGGTGGGGCGGTTTCTTGGCAAAGGGTATACTGTCCGGGCTTCGGTTGGGCATGTTCGCGACTTGTTACGCTCCCAGTTATCGGTTGATGTGGAAAACAATTTCACACCGAAGTATCGTGTTCCAAATGAGAAAAAAGCCGTTGTCAAAGAACTTAAGCAATTGGCAAAAGAAGCTGCAGAAGTCTATCTTGCGACTGACCCTGATCGGGAAGGTGAAGCCATATCCTGGCATTTGATGGAAGCTGCAGCAATTGATCCGAAATTGGCCAAACGTGTAGTCTTTCATGAAATTACAGAACATGCCATTAACGAGGCATTCTCGAATCCGCGTGAAATCAATATGGAACTGGTCAATGCCCAGCAAGCTCGTCGTGTGCTCGATAGGTTGGTTGGATATAGCATCAGCCCGATCCTGTGGGAAAAGGTGCGCAGCCGCCTTTCTGCAGGACGTGTCCAGTCCGTAGCATTGCGGTTGATTGTTGATCGAGAGCGTGAGATTGACGCATTTAACCCTGTTGAATATTGGTCCATTGGTGCAGAATTGCGTCCCCAAAATCAAAAGCAAACATTCACTACCAAGCTTGCGAAGATTGATGAAAAAGATCCTGAACTGGGTAGCGAAGAGATAGTCAAGTCCCTTTTACTGGATATGGAAAGTGCATCCTATGTTGTAACACGAATTAAGCGGGGAGAAAGGCGACGAAAACCATCTGCTCCTTTCATAACATCTACGCTCCAGCAGGAAGCCTCAAGAAAGTTGGGATTTACAGCCAAGCGGACTATGGGTCTTGCACAAGGTCTCTATGAAGGTCAGGATGTTGGTGAAGGTGGGACAACAGGTCTAATCACTTATATGCGAACAGATTCTACTAATATTGCAGAAGTAGCGCGCAGTGAAGTCCGTGCGTATATTACCCAACGGTTTGGCAATGATTTTCTCCCAGAGAAGCCTCCAGAATATACAAAGAAAGTCGCGGGTGCACAAGAAGCCCACGAAGCAATCCGCCCGACTTCTGTTTTGCGTGACCCCGAAATAGTTAAACCTTTTCTGGATCCAGCCATGTTCAAACTATACCAACTAATCTGGCAGAGATTCGTGGCTTCTCAGATGGAATCCGCAATATTCGATACACTATCTGTTGACGTTACCGGACGGGGCTCTGATCACGTATACATGTTAAGAGCAGCAGGATCGGCAGTAAAATTTCCTGGGTTCCTGATAGTATATGAAGAAGCGAAGAATGAAGATAAAAAATCTGAAGAAGACGATGAGATGAACGTTCACGTCCCAGCCTCTATTTCAGAAGGGCAAACCCAAGAATTGGTAAGGCTCATACCGGAGCAGCACTTTACCCAACCACCCCCGCGTTTTTCTGAAGCATCACTCGTACAAATCTTGGAGGAGAACGGGATAGGTCGCCCGTCCACTTATGCCCCCATTCTTTCGACGATTCAAACTCGTGGCTACGTGGAACGGGTTGACCGGCGACTTATACCCACGGAAACCGGAATCCTTGTCAACGACTTGATGGAACAGTATTTTCCCGAGATCATTGACCTTACATTTACGGCCCGTATGGAAGATGACTTGGATAAAATATCGGAGGGCCAGGCGGATTGGATTAAAGTCATGGATGCGTTTTATAAGCCATTTGCGGTTACGGTGGCAAAGGCTCAAGCAGATATGCCTGTAGTCAAGACCGGTCCGGAGCCGATTGGGCGCGCTTGCCCTGAATGCGGCAAAGAACTCGTTATTAGATATGGGCGTTATGGAAAATTCATCTCATGTTCCGGCTTTCCGGAATGCCGCCATACTGAAGCATGGCTTGAGAAAATTGGTGTAATATGCCCGAAGGACGGCGGCGAGATCGTTTCGCGTAAAACTCGGAAAGGTAGAATTTTCTTTGGTTGTGCCAATTATCCAGGATGCGATTTCACTTCCTGGAAACGTCCACTTGCTCAACCTTGTCCCAATTGTAATGGGATGCTGGTCGTCGCAAATAAACGCGAAGCACAGTGTCTTGCCTGTGAATCAACTTTTCTTTTGGATGATATTGTTCCAGAAACAGCCTAAAACAATAAGAATATCAGCAAACATATTTCCCGAGGCTTGAGGATTTCCCATTCCCAGCCATTCGCCTTGGTCGGGTTTTTTCATGGCAATTGGGTGGCTAGATATTGTTCTGCGATTGCAACCTCTCATAAAATAGGGGCGATAAAATGGTTGGGTGGGCAAGTTCCATATGGTCAAAAAGGGCAGTAAAAACACCATAAAAATAGGTGTTGGCTTATTTGATAAGATTCTGTATAATCTGCTTATGAGTCGACGCTATCGAAGGAGCTTTCCATGACGAAAATCCTTGACTATTTAAAAAAACCAGTCTTTGCAGGTGTGGCTGGGCTTGTTCTGGGCCTGTTTGTCGGTTTGGTGGTGTTGGGATGGGGGGTATGGCCGGTGCAATGGACGAACGCTACCCCATCTTCATTGCGCCCCGATTTGCAAGATGATTATTTGCGCATGACCATTGACTCATTTGTGAATAATCCTGTAAATTCGATTGCCATTCAGCGTTTCCAGGCGCTAGGAACAGGTGGACCAGCCGCACTCGAGAGAATCCAAGCTGCATATCCAGACCAGAATGGTGTCAAAAATTTTACCCAGGTTGTACTTGCTCCAATTTCAACAGCTACAAGTACACCAGGAACCGGGGAAACCCCTGCAAAATCAAGTGCATTGACCAGCATCCTTATAATCGTGGTCGCTGTAATCCTGTTTGCCATTTTAGGATTTGCAGTTTATAAATACTTGATCCCGCTTCTTAAACATACCACGTCTAACAGCGCCGCTAATCGTGCTCGAGATATTACCAACCAATCTGAAATGACTGATTATTCGTCATTGGGTGACGAACAACCAATTGCCCAATTTATGACCACTTACGTTTTGGGTGATGACTTGTTTGACGACTCTTTTAGCGTTGATTCACCATCTGGTGAATTTCTGGGTGAATGCGGGATTGGTATTTCAGAAACCATTGGTGTTGGGGACCCTAAAAAAGTGACGGCCTTTGAGGTGTGGTTGTTTGATAAGAACGATATCCAAACGGTAACCAAAGTGCTCATGAGTACCCATGCCTTCAACGACGCGCCTACTTTTCAACGGTTGCAAGCCAAAGGTGAACCATTCCTGGTGGAACGAGGAAAGCAAATCGTCCTTGAGACAGCCGCCTTGCAATTGGTGGCAACGGCATCAGATATGGCATATGGTCAAGGCGCTCTTCCCGACGATAGTTACTTTGAGCGCTTAACCTTGGAAATTGCAGTCTGGCCAAAAGTAGTGACCCCGGCATAAATAGAAACGGGCGATCCACCTGGATCGCCCGTTTTTTTATCCGATCTTCAAGATTGTCAAATTAATTATTCCATCTGGTGTTTCCACCTTTACTTTTTCACCAACTCGGTGATCCATCAAAGCGCGCCCGATGGGGGATTCATAAGATATCTTTCCCGAGCGGGGGTCAGCTTCCTGTGCACCAACCAAATAATAAACTTCCGGGTCTAGTTCACCTTCCTGAACAGTAACTCGCACCCCAACAGTAACTAGATTCTTTGGTACTGTTGCAGCATTTACGATGACGGCATTACGCAGGACGAATTCTAGTTCCTGAATTCTGCCTTCGAGGAACCCTTGGTCTTCTTTTGCTTTGTGATAGTCTGCATTCTCCGAAAGATCTCCCATCTGGATAGCATCACGCAATCGACGTGCCAGGGCCTCCCGCTGAGGACCTTTCAAATCTTTAAGTTCTGCTTCTAGCTTGGCAGCGCCATCAGCAGTAAGAAAAGTGGAAAGAGGTTTAGGCATATTACTTTTGGGTATATTTATGGTTTAAAGTCAGGGTCGTGTAGCCGTACATGTTATTCGATAGCATACAGATCGGTCATCCCTGCAATATAATCACATATTGTCCGTTCGAGACCGCGGATAGGGATCAATTGTTGGACATGGTCCGGAATGATGTGAGGCTCAGAGGGGTAGGTGTTGAATAGGTCGGTTATGATAGGTTCGGCTTTGACCTGCATCCGCTCAACCCGGTAGTGTCGGTAAAGTTTGCTAAATAGGAAGTCCTTTGGTTCACGGTTTTGAAGGAGCATCTCCTCGCTATAACCGATAATGTTATAAGCTAACTTTTGAATATCGAGTGAAGATTTAACCTTGCTGTCTACCAATCGTTTATCTGTTGATTGGATCATATCAGTCACCTGTGATCCCACAAGATCGCGGATCATTCGGTGGCGTTCTACATCCGTTAAAAAAGGACCGGCCCAATTATATTTTTTTCGAGAAAATCCCACAAGGAGATGCCTTCAATCATTTGTGGTGTAAGCATTCCTGAACGGAGACCATCATCCAAATCATGGGTAGTATATGCAAGTTGATCAGGAACATTGCATATTTGGGATTCCAAATTGCCACGTAATTCTGGGTCGTACTCACGGGCATCCGATACGTCATATTCCGACTCGTGTTTGACCATACCTTCGAGGGTTTCCCATGATAGGTTAAGACCAGGAAATTCAGGGTAGCGTTGTTCGAGTTCTGTGACAATCCTGAGCGATTGCTTGTTGTGGTCAAAGCCACCATAATCTTTCATAATAATATTATTAAAGTATATTCTCCTGCATGACCAAAAGGAGAATGCCCCAGGTCATGTGCCAGGCAGATTGCTTCAACCAAATCTTCATTTACACCTAGTGCTCGCGCAATTGTTTGACCCACCTGGGCTATTTCCAGGGTATGCGTTTACCGTGTGTGAAAATAATCACCTTCAAAACTGATAAAGACCTGCGTCTTGTACTCAAGTCGCCGGAAGGCTGTGGTATGTAGTATGTGGTCCCGGTAACGTTGGAAAGCGGTGCGGTAATCAGGTTCGGTGTCTTTGTAGGTGCGACCTTTGCTTGCCTTGCTGCGGACTCTATAAGAGACAAGACTTTTATCTTCAATGGCTTCGAGATCATGACGGGAAAACATAATCTTCTCTCTTTCAGTCAATAAGTTGAGAGTTTATCGCGTGATGCGACCGCTGTCAACAATGCAAACACGTGCCAGGGTTTTCCCCTTTTAAAGCACGAAGGACATTGTTCGGTTCCTCCCCCGAAAAAATCAAGACTTCGAGGTCAGGGATCTGTTCCACAAGAGTAAGCATCTCCGAAACCTTGGTTTTCATCCCTCCCGTAACGTCGGCCCCTGCACTGCTTCCTAGCCCAGGTGCTTGCTTTTCAAAAGATTTTGGTGTCATTTCCCTGAGTAGAAGTTTTCTAGCTGGAAAATCATTCCAAACCCCCTCTTCCAAGCCAGCCAGGAGAATTCGTTTAGGTCGAATATGATTCGCTAAATAGCTGAACAAATCCTCGGTGGAAAGAATTGTCCCTCCGCGGATTTTGTCGAATACCACATCCCCGTGAAGGATCGGCAGCAATCCATTCGCCATGCTCGCTTTTAATGGAGCCAAGTCCCAGGCAACAATTTTTCCATCGCTTACCATTATCGCCGGGAATGGAGCCAGTGTAACCGCTGGCAATTTAACCCTGCGTAATGCATTCACTACGAGGCGGTTTAATGCAGAGGCTTGGTACCATACTTCAGCAAAACCTTGCCACGCCTCTGGTCCAGAAACACCTGACCGGGTATTGAACTCGCTTGCAGCCTCGTGACCAAAGGAGCCCGATCCGTGACCAAGTACAAGCTGTAAATCCGGGACGTCCCCAATAGCTTCGGCAATCTGGTTGGCTAGTTTATCCAGCATCCTGAGTCGTGGAGTGTATGGGTTTGTTTTATCGGTAATGAGCGAACCACCGAGTTTGAGGAATACGAGCATGGCAAAAATGTAGCACGTTACGAGGCAGGAGTCAAGCAGGTATAATCGATTCGAATGGAACTGGATATTCATGGTGCTGTAGTTACTATTGTACTCATCTCTATCCTTGGTGCTGCGCTCAGCATAGGGAGTGGTGTCCGCGCCCTGCGGAGAGGGAATAAGATTGCTTACTACCGGCTAAGACGGAGGCAAATAGCAGCAGGCTGGCGGGCATTCACATTCGCTGTGGTATTGGTCGGATTTGCTTTCCTGATGGGAAGTTTTGGTGAACCGATTTCATATATTTTTTTCCAGCCCAGTCCTACGCTTACGCTTACACTGACAATGTCAACGACCCCTACCATAAGCTTGACTCCCACGATTTCATTGACTCCAACTATTACACCAACTCTTGCGATAAGTTATACCCCAACGACTACGGGAACACCATTCCTGCCCATTGCCATTGAAGCACAGTTTAAAAGTATCATCACTCCTAGTCCCTCGGCTGTTTTTAGTCCGCTTGTATTTTCATTGAAAGTAAATAAATTTACCGCAATTGATCCTCAATCAGTATTTCAAAATCCCTTGGAAAGTATATATGCTACCTACACTTACGATGGCATGTCAGATGGTGTTCAATGGACTGATATTTGGTATTTTAATGGGAACTTGATAAAATATAAAACTATCTCCTGGGATAGTGGAACAGGTGGTCCAGGAGTGGATGTATTAAACCTTCCAGCAGAACAATGGCTTCCAGGAACGTATCAGTTGGTTTTCTTCGTCGGTACTGAATGGAAAGTTCTGGGTGAATTTAAAGTAATGGGGAATCCGCCCACAGCGACAATCTCCCCTACGCCTACCTTGACCGGTACCCCCACACTGACACCCAGCATTAGCCGCACTTTTATTCCGACATGGACCCCGCAATTTACGGACACTCGGTGGCCAAGCCCAACGCAGACAAGGTAAGTATTATATTAATTCTTACAAGTGTCTATAAAATTATTTATATATTGGACAATCCCCTTAATAATTCATTAAATGTCTATACTCATATCCACCTAACTGAGTGCGACTGAAATCTTAGCTGCTAATAGTCCATTATTTAGTAGAAGCGCCCGATTGGCTTTCAACGATGCTCCTGAGGTCAGTTTGTTTAATCTTGATAGTAGAAATGGGGTCAGTAGTTGTCCGCGAATGCCTTGTTCAACGGCTTCATGACGAGCTTGGATAATGGCGTCTTCCAATTTTTCACGTGACATTTCTTCTTCGGGGGAAATTGGCTGACATACCAATACAGCACTTTTCATCCCTATTTTCCAATGCTCTTTGGCGAAATCTACGATTTCAAGGGGTGAATCCAACCGAACACTGACAGAGAGTCCGCTTTGCCGGGAATAGAAGGCGGGAAATTCCTCGGTTTGGTACCCAATGACTGGAACGGACATTGTCTCAAGATATTCTATTGTGGCTGGTAAATCCAGAATGGCTTTTGCTCCCGCGCAAACAACGACCATCGGCGTATCGGCAAGAGATTGTAGGTCTGTGGAAAAATCGAGGGACTCTTTTTCGTGTACACCTCCAATGCCTCCCGTTGCGAAGACCTTGATTCCGATCTGATGTGCGATGAACATGGTACCTGCAACAGTTGTGCCCCCGCATTCTTTTTTTACGATTGCCGTGGCGATATCACGGCGGCTAACCTTTCGGGCATGAGGATCATTGGCTAGTTTTTCTATTTCGCCTTCAGTCAGCCCGATACGGACCTTACCATCAATCAGCGCAATTGTGGCAGGCGTCGCTCCGTTCTCGCGGACAACGCGTTCCATCTCATGGGCCATTTCAAGATTTAGTGGTCGCGGCAACCCGTGTGTAATTACTGTCGATTCAAGGGCAACTACAGGAAAGGATGAGTGCAATGCTTGTTTGATCGTTGCCGAAGCTGAATTTTGGAGAGAAAGCATATTTGTCATTAAGTATCTCCAGTCTTAGATAGTTGGCAGCCAGAATAAATTTCCTCGATAACTAATTAACATACATGTAGGAGGGAAGACGCAATTTATGCACAGCAAAGTACTAATATATAGAACAAATAATGCAAAATAAACAGGAATGATTAAGTATAAACTCTTTTATGAAGTATTGTATAAATTTGATTTTTCTATTCGCTCAGAATTCAATATCCTTTTAGTTCACGAGAATTCGTCTATGAGATAGCACGCAGAACTGTTATGCCTCTTACTTTACACATTTCTTGCATTGGCAACTAAAATCGTTTCTAAAAAAAATTGGATACAATAAGGCTGCGATTTCAATAATTTAATCCTAAATGAACTTTTTCTGCTTTTCACCGAGAAATATGATAGTTAATCATTATAACTAATATAACTTTCCTTAATATCTTATTGCTGGAACAGCCGGATATGATGCTCATGCCGCATTTGAAATTGGCACCGCCAGGTTGGAACTACCCAAGTTCGCTAATCCTAACGAGTTGCGAGTTGCCCTCAAGAACGGAAAAGTCCAAGGTCGGCTTTCACCGTTTTGGGTCCATCTTTTCTCGCGATATTCTTCTCTTTGCAAAAAAGTTGTATAATTCGCTCGCTGGGGCGGTGGCGGAATTGGCAGACGCTGCGGACTTAAAATCCGCCGGTGGTGACACCGTGTGGGTTCGACCCCCACCCGCCCTACAGATATGGCCTTTTGAGGGAATAATCGGCTAATAACCCTATATATGGGGGCACTCGGCACACACAAAAGGAGTGTGCCTTATGTTTTTAAAGACCGACAACCCTCGGACTATTCAAGTTTCTAAAGGAGATGATTACCTACTAAACTGGCTGGAAGCATTCCTGATCGATCGTAAAGCTGCAGGCTTGGCTGAAGGGAGTCTACGCTTCTATCGTCAGAAACTTAAGCTGTTGGCAGACTTCTGTGATGCCCAGGCAGTACAAACGATTAATCAAATTACCCGTTCTTTCCTGCGACAATATCTACTGGTCCTCGAAGAGACGGGACATAATGCCGGCGGGAGGCATGGCGCTCTTAGGGCGATGAGGGCATTTTTCTTATGGTATGAAGATGAAGTGGAACCAGAAGGATGGTCCAATCCTATTCGCAAGGTCAAAGCGCCTAAAGTACCAATAAAACCTTTGGAGCCTGTATCCTTTGAGACCGTTGCACAATTGGTTATTACGTGTCCACGGGGATCGTTCACGGGAGACAGAGATATTGCTATCTTTCTTTGTCTCCTTGATACTGGAGTTAGGGCAAATGAATTCTTGAATATAAATCTTGACGACATTAATCAGGTTCGAGGAGACATTCTTATTCGCCAAGGGAAGGGGCATAAACCTCGTACTGTCTATGTTGGAAAACAGTCCAAACGTGCGATCCGAAAATATCTTGCATCGAGGAATGATCGACCCTGCATTATGAGTAACGCATTCGCGCTTTGGATCTGACCGGTTGAGCTATGATGGTCTTCGGGAAGTGCTCACTCGGAGAGCAGCTGAAGCAAAGGTCGAAGAGCCATCACTGCACGATTTCAGGCGAGCATTCGCTCTTGCAATGCTCCGGAATGGAACCGACATTTATACTTTAGCAAAACTGATGGGGCATGAGGGGATTTCAGTGCTTCAGCGTTATTTGAAGCAGACTTTCCAAGATACAGAAGCTGCTCATCGGCGGGCCGGCCCAGTGGATAACTCCGAATTCCTATATTTACACTAATATATAATTATTAGGGTAGGTAAGTATTTATTAAAGCAATCTCTGATATTATGGTAAAAATAGGTTGCATTAGAAGGAGAGTCGAAATATACTAATAGTATTGACCTTCTATAAGGAATAGAATGGCAAATCTGGTTGGTAAAACAATCGGTAAGTATAAGATCACTGACTTCCTAGGAAAAGGGGGCATGGCAGAGGTATATAAGGCTTACCACCCTAAACTTGAGCGCTATGTGACGATTAAGATCCTGCACAGCTTTTTGGCGGTGGGGGAAGACTTTCGAGGCCGTTTCGACCGGGAAGCCAAGGCGATTGCTTCCCTGCGTCACCCTCACATTGTGCAGATCTATGACTTTGATATTGAAGATGATCATTATTATATGGTCATGGAGTTCATCGGTGGGGGGACACTGCAATCCCGGATGTGGGAATTGTCCAATTCCAGCAGATACATGCCAGTCAGTCAAGTGTTATCCATAATTCAGCAGATCGCCGAAGCACTGGATTATGCCCACAATAAAGGTATCATTCACCGCGACATCAAACCCTCCAACATCCTTCTGGATTCGAACGGGGATGCCTATTTGGCGGATTTTGGGATCGCCCGCATGATGAGCGGAACCCAGCTCACAGCTACAGGCACCCTGATCGGAACACCAACCTATATGTCTCCGGAGCAGGGCATAGGAGCTGATCTGACCGCTATTAGTGATATTTATTCCCTGGGTGTCATCCTGTTCGAGTTGTTGACCGGCAAAGCCCCCTTCACATCAGAAACGACCCCCCTTGCAATCATCCATAAACACATTTACGAACCTCCTCCAAATCCGAGAGTCATCCGTCCCGAATTAACAAAAGCTGTCGAGCAGGTTGTTCTCAAAGTGCTGGAGAAAGATCCGAAGGATCGCTATCAAAGTGGCGGGGATCTTGTCCAAGCGCTTGAAACAGCGCTGCCGCAAGAGATGGTAGAACGTCTTAATTCTTCCGAAGCTCTGACAGATGTTACCATCTTGTCACTGCCCACTATTCCATTTGAATCGTCAGAACCCGGTGCTGACCTGACAAAATTACCAAACATTTCAATTGAAGAGGCGACAAGCATTGAAATGCCAATCCCCACTCCAAATACAGCTGAATCCCCTCAAGCTACACATTCGCCGGCTACAGAACAACCTATTTCAGAAAAAACCCCATTAGAGGGCAAGAGTATATCCGTCCTAATACGCGAGGTTTGGGGATGGATACTCCAGATGATCTCCAATTTTAAAAAAATGGGTTTGAGAGAACTGCCTCTAAGAGACCGCTTGCAGAACCGCCTAATAAAAACAAAAATGATTATCTGGTGGATTATCGGTATTCTGCTTGTTGGATCATTGGCGATAATTGGCGTTCTGATGAAAACTGGAAATTTAGCATTTATGAACGCCCAACCCCCTGGAATAAAAGGGAATGGGTATGTGTATTTCACTTCGGATAAAAGTGGCAAGGCAGAGATTTGGATGATGGACCAAAAGGGGCAGATTTTCCAGGTCACCCATACACCAGATCCGTATAAAAGCTGGTCACCCGCTCTGACGGTGGATGGGTATTTGTATTTCACATCGGATAATAATGGCAAGGCAGAGATTTGGATGATGGATCATAAGGGGCAGATTTTACAGGTCACACATACACCAGATCCGTATAAAAGCTGGTCACCCGCTCTGACGGTGGATGGGTATTTGTATTTCGCATCGGATAATAATAGCAAGGCAGAGATTTGGATGATGGACCAAAAGGGGCAGATTTTCCAGGTCACTCACACGCCAGATCCGTATGAAAGCTGGTCACCTGCTCTGACAATGGATGGGTATTTGTATTTCACATCGGATAATAATGGCAGGGCAGAGATTTGGATGATGGATCATTCTGGGCAGATTTTTCAGGTCACCCACACACCAGATTCTTATGAAAGCTGGTCACCTACTCTGACGGTGGATGGGTATCTGTATTTCACTTCAGATAAAAGTGGCAAGGCAGAGATTTGGATGATGGATCATTCTGGGCAGATTTTTCAGGTCACCCACACACCAGATTCTTATGAAAGCTGGTCACCTGCTCTGACGGGGAATGGGTATGTGTATTTCACCTCGGATAAAAATGGCAAGGCTGAGGTTTGGATGATTGATCCAAAGGGGCAGCTATTCCAGGTAATAAATATTTCTGACCCGTATGAAAGCTGGGTTTCTAACTCTACTAACCCTCAACCTAACCCTAAACGCTAATAAGTAAATTTAAGGAACCTGTTTTTCGTTGATACTTAAGGGGGATTTGGCAAATTTAGACTAGCTTGGGTGGTTTTGATAATATACTTTATCAATTGGCATCCTATTCATGGACAATAATGAAATTGCTTATTGACAAAGTGGGGGAAAAAGTTGTAATATGTTTCTGACATCGTTGTCGACAACGATGTCAGAAAAAGGAAATGGTTTTTAGATTGTTTTCTTTGGTTAAGATTAAATCCATTACTAATGAATAACGAAATACCCAAGAGACAATTCGTTCATAATTCGAATAACCACCTGCATGCCACCCTGCGGGATGTGGCTGATTTAGCAGGCGTCTCGACTAAAACTGTCTCGCGCGTCGTAAATCACCAGAAGGAAATCAGCCAAGCCACTCGCCTGCGTGTCCAGGCTGCCATCGACCAGCTTGATTACCGGCCGAATATTTTGGCGCGCAGTTTAATCCACCAGCGAACGAATACCCTGGCAGTGATCGCATGGGGAATCGATTATTTTGGACCTTCACGCACCGTAGTGGGGATAGAGCAAGAGGCGAATGAATTGGGTTATTCTTTGTTTCTAAACTTGATGAATCATCCAGATGGTGATCACGTCCCGATTTTGGACTCGTTGATTGACCGCCGTGTCGACGGCATCATCTGGGCGGTACCCGAAGTGGGGAACAACCGGAGTTGGATCTGCGCAAGTCGTTTCGATCAACTTCCCCCCATCGTATTCCTAAGCATGGAACCCCGCCCGGGAATTTCCGTAGTCTCGGTCGATAATTGTAATGGTGCCAAACAGGCTGTGCAACATTTGGTGCAGCTGGGCCGGCGGAAGATTGGCATTATCACCGGTCCAATGACATGGTGGGAGGCACGTGAACGATATAGGGGCTGGCAGGAAGCCTTGGGAGAGGCGGGCTTGGAAGCTTTTCCTTCCCTGGTGGTCAAAAGTGATGATTGGTCAGCGGTGAACGGCGAGCGGGGGATGCGCACTCTCCTGGAGCAGGTGTCGGATATCGATGCCGTTTTTGCATGCAACGATCAGATTGCCTTAGGCGCATTGGGGATCGCTCATCAACTGGGCCGGCGTGTACCTCAGGACCTGGCCATTGTGGGGTTCGATAACACACCTGAGTCAGCTTTCTTTTGGCCCCCTTTATCAACAATTTACCAGCAAATGGTTAACGTAGGTCGAATTGCGGTAAAAAACTTGAATGAAATGATCGTGGCACGTCGCTTGGAAAGAGAACCACTTCAGCCATTATCTACAATTCTGAAACCGGAGTTGGTCATCCGCGCCAGTTCTTCGATTTGAGATCGCGGGATTATTTCTTGATGTCATTTTCGGATTTTACTGATCTCGGTTGGAAGTTAAAGGAGGTGGACCAATAAAGAGAAAATACCTTCCATTAATTTACAATAAAACACAAAATTGATTCAAGATTTCCGTAAACCTTTCAGGAAAATATAAGGAGGATTAAATGTTCAAGAATGTTTCACGGATTATATCCGTGATTGCCCTATTAACCATTGTTCTGGCTGCCTGTGGCGCACCGGCAACACCGACCCAAGTACCGGTTGTCCCAGCGACCCTGGCTCCGGGAAGCCCAACCACTACAGAAGGCGGTGTTCCTGCTGCTGGAACCAATTGGTGCTCCGGCACCAAAATCGTTTTCTTCCCGGGTGGAACACCGGGTGGCGGCTTTGAGACCGTAGTCTATAACGGTGCCCTCGCTGCTGCCGCAGATACGGGTGCGGATGTGCAGTACGTGTGGTCCGACTGGGATCCTTCAAAGATGATCACCCAATTCACGCAAGCGGAAGCCACCAAGCCGGATGGCATTGCCATTATGGGCCATCCTGGCGATACTGCTTTTGATCCCCTGATTGATGAGGCTGAAGCAGCGGGTATTATCGTAACCAGCATGAACACGCAAGTGCCGCTCGCGCAAGCAAAATACAGCGCCAATGGTTTCGGCTATGCCGGAGCCATTCTCTACACAGCTGGCTACTCCCTGGGTCAGGAAGCTCTTAAAGAATCGGGTTTAAAATCGGGAGATAAGGCCTTCCTGTGGGGTCTGTTAGCTCAAGCTGGCCGCGGTGAGCGCACCAAAGGCGTGAAGGATGCTCTTGAAGCAGGTGGGCTGACAGTGATCTACCAGGAAATTGACGATGCCACCAATGCAGCCGCATCCGCCGGCGTGCCGATCTTTACCGGCATCATGTCCTCCAACCCGGATATTAAGATGGTCATCACCGATCACGGCAACCTGACGGGCACCATCCAAACCTTCCTGGAAGCCGCGGGCAAGAAACCCGGTGATGTCTTTGCTGCCGGTTTTGATGCCTCCGGTAATGCTGTAGAAGCCATCCAAGGAGGCTGGCTCCAGTTGGTGATTGACCAGCAGCAGTACCTGCAGGGTTACTTTGGTGTTCTGCAGATTTGTCTCACGCATGTTTATGGTTTCGCTGGTCTGCAGATTGACACCGGCGCAGGTTTTGTCAACAAAGATAACGTCGATGCACTGGTCGCGTTAGTAGCGAAGGGGATTCGCTAAAGCGGAACCGATCTCGCCTTGCTGACTCTTTTCTGTCTGTAATGGATCAGCAACCGGAAAACGTGGAAGGGCTAAGTAGCTCCTTGTGAATTCGTTGCTATTTAGCCCTTTCCAATCTCAAAAAGCGTGATTTCGGAGCAGGCGGGTTATCTAGTAGCGGAACGGAGATTCTCGTATGGAATATCGCCTTGAACTTAGAAACGTGTCCAAATCCTTTGGAGAGGTCCAAGCGCTTGAGGATATCAACTTTCAGTTGGGCCAGAATGAAATTGTTGGCTTGCTCGGTGATAACGGTGCTGGAAAATCCACATTAATCAAAATCATAACTGGTTATTACCAGCCAACTTCCGGTGAGATTTATTTCAATGGTCGGAAAGTGGATCATCTCTCGGTTCCTAAAGCCAGAGAATTAGGTGTGGAAACCGTATATCAAGAGCGCGCGCTGGCTGAATTGCAAACCCTATGGCGGAATATATTCCTGGGACGCGAGCTCTGCAACTCCATGGGTTTCCTTGATATTCAACGGATGAGAGATGAGACACACCGGCTTATGACCCAATCCATGGGTTTTACCTCCCATGCGGTCAGCCCGGATTCCCGGGTAGGCAAGTATTCCGGTGGTGAGAAGCAGGGCGTTGCCATCGTGCGGGCTCTATTCTTCGACGCCGAAATAATCGTTCTCGACGAACCTACCATGGGTCTCTCGCTCAAAGAGTCTGCCAAGCTGGTCAACTTCGTGACTAATATCAAGCAAGCAGGCAAATCCGCCATTTTTATCGATCACAATATCTTTCATGTATACAATGTCGCTGACCGTGTAGTGGTGATCGACCGCGGTAGAGTGGCCGGTGAATTTTTAACAAAATCCATCGGCGTAACAGAATTAATGGACAAGATGGTCCGTGTTGCAGAAACAGGCAAATTCGATTAATGAAGGAACATGGATGGATGCAATGAATTCTCAAATCAACGAAACCGCACCCGAAGTCAGCCAGCACTTTAAAGTGCCCTTCAGTTTCAGAAGATTTGTCCGTACGAATAGTGCCCAACTCGGAATTCTGGGTGTCTTTCTGACCTTGTGGATAATATTTATTGTTTCAGCCCCCAAGACCTTTTTGTCAGGTCTAATTTATTCTGCTTTCATGTCGTCCATCCCTTTCTTTGCCATTATGGCTATTCCCCTGACCATTGTAGTGATCGCCAAGGAGATAGATCTCTCGTTTCCATCCATCATGGCAATGGGCATGGTGGCATTTTCTTTCACATACAATTGGACAGCTTTTCTCGATAATACGACTCTACAAGTGGGCTTGGCTATTATTGCCGCCTTAGTTACTGGATCCATTATTGGCTGGATTAATGGGGTTATCATTGTGAAGTTTGGCATTCCTTCACTGGTTGTCACCATTGGTACGCAATTCTTCTGGCGGGGTGCTGTGCTGGTTCTCACGCAAGGTGCGAATTTCACCTTGATTTTCATCAAAAAAACAATCTTTTACACGCTGCTGGTTGGTAAGATCGGCGGATACTTCCCCATGCAGATGGTTTGGTTGATCTTGATCACGATCATTGGTTGGGTAATGCTAAACCGCCATAGATTTGGGGCACACATCTACCTGGTTGGAGATAACATCAACAGCGCCGAGCTGATGGGAGTTAATACCGGTCGTACCCGCATCCAGGCCTTCATGCTGATAGGCCTGATCTCAGCCTTTGCCGGCGTGATCGCGAGTTTTTACGTTGCCTATTTTTGGCCCAGCTTGGGTGATGGTTATTTGCTGAGCACCTTGGCCTCTGTTTTTCTGGGTGGCACATCCGTCTTCGGCGGAACTGGCACGATTCTTGGAACATTCCTTGGTGCCTTTATCATCGGTGCCATCGAAGCTGCAACAGTGGCGATCGGCTTGACTGGATATTGGACCAATTTGATTTATGGTTTGATCATCGTGCTCTCGGTTATTATGCACACTTATCTACGGAAACGCGGGGAGTAATCTACCCCTGCTCTAATAAATTCGCCATCATAGCCATTTCTGCATCGACGGGACTGGAATAGTAAGATGAATAGAGATTATGTTTATCGCCCACCTTCGTCGACGAGGTCGATCTTCCACTCTCCTTGTACCCGTATCATCGTAATGTTCCCCGGCCAGTAGAGATGCGTCCAGTAGTTACCGCCCCGCAACACAGATGGGTTAACACCCATCGTGACAATAATATGATCTGGCGTATAGTGGGCAAAATAAGTATCGCGGTTGACCGGTGTACGTCCCAAGGTAGGATCCAGTGCGACCCAGCCCACGCCGGGCATGTACACATCCGGCCACGCGTGCTCAATATTAGCAAGAGTATTCGTTCCGTTATCCAAATATAACAACCCTTCGAAATAGCGCGCTGGAATACTTTGCGCCCGGCTAAGCGCTATCAGCAAAGAAGTGTATTCGGTGCAGTCAGCCCCCATGGACCCCAGTGCTGCTTGCGCTCCCCAATTATTTCCATTAATGGTATAGACCAAGTTATTACCGATGTAATCATAAAACGCCCGCTCCTTCTGACAAACAGTACCTTTGTCTCGCGATAGTTCACTAGCGAGAGCGATAATTTGAGGATTAGCGGATTCGATATGCAGTTCGGGATTGATGAAATCATTTGGAAGGTTCCCCTGGCATATTGATAAATCGTATGCCAGATCGTTGACGGCTACCCGATAATCGATCTTTATCGTTTGGGTTGTGCCAGCAGGCTGTCTGGAAAAATCAAACTCAGCATAATGGTTACCATATTCGTCAACTACCAATTCATAATCTTTAGGAAAAATCTCCATTGACCGCACCACCTGATAAGGAGGAAGGTCTCGGACCAATGCAACCCAAATATTCTGCTTCTCCGGCTGACCCGGTCCCTCATTGACGAGTGCCAATTGCTGGTGCACATCATATTCACGTTGATCCAGGGTAGTCACAAGAGGGTCGGGGGTTGTACTTGTAGGGATTAATGAATTCGCTCGTGGCTGACATCCCAGCAACGAGATCAACAAGATGAAGCAAAACAATCTTCTGGTAAAGTTTTTTATGCTGCCTCTATTCCATCCAATTGTATAGCTTAACCACTAATAAAGCAAAAAATGAGTGACATAACAAACTCTTTCCGCATCACATTGAATAACCTGGGAACCCTAGCCTCCGGGTGGTTGGTTTTCTGGACTCGGCTTATCGGTTGCGCTATTTCCTTCGAATCCATTGCTTTACAAGCTGTCATGCGAAGACTATTTAGCTAGGTGGATGAGGTCGAGATGACGTCCCGTGAAAGGGTTATTCGATCCCTCAATCATAAAGAGCCCGATCGCGTTCCGATTGATCTGGGCGCGACGATCGTCAGTTCGATCACCAAGAAGGCTTACATTGATCTCAAACGCTATCTGGATCTGCCTGTCGGGGAGATCACAATGCTTGATTATGTTCAGCAGCTTCCATATGTCGATGATGTATTAATGGAACGGTTCGAGGTCGATTTCCGCATGGTTCAATTGCCTGCTGCAACGACGGTGGGGGTGGATATTTTCGAAGAAGGCGATTACTATGCCTTCTTCGATCGATGGGGGGCAAAATTACATATGCCTAAAAAGGACGGATTGTACTTTGATTGGGTCGACTTTCCGATCAAGGAAACAACGATGGCTGCTCTGGATGCTTATCACTGGCCCAAGCTTGACCCACCAGATTCAATCGCACAACTGGGGATCCTAGCGAAAACACTTAACGAAACCACTGACTATGCTCTGGTGGGCAATGCAGTGATTGGTGGAGGCATCTTTGAACAGCCGGCCCGAGTAATGGGCTTGCAAAACTTCTTAATGGCTCTGGTAACAGAACCGACTTTTGCCGATTATTTGATGGAGTGCATCACTGATATTTATATTGAATCCTGTAACAATTACCTGGAACAGATAGGCCCCTACATCCAAGTTTTTACCTATTGGGATGATTTGATGGGGCAAAATGGCTGGATTATCCATCCCGAGACGTATCGAAACTTGATAAAGCCCAAACAAAAGCGTCTGGTCGAAGCCATTAAAAAGAAGACGCAAGCAAAGTTGTTCTACCACAGCTGTGGGGCAACGCGCGACCTAATCCCTGACCTGGTCGAGATCGGATTTGATATTTTGAATCCGGTCCAGGTTTCGGCAAAAGGCATGGATACCCGGGAATTGAAAAGGGATTTTGGACGGGATATCATTTTTTGGGGTGGCGGTGTGGATACCCAGCATGTACTGCCATTTGGCAAGCCACAAGAAGTCGCCGATGAGGTAAAACGTCGTATCGATAACCTGGCACCGGGAGGAGGCTTCGTATTCGCGGCGGTTCACAATATCCAGGCATACGTTCCACCAGAGAATATCGTCGCGGCTTTTGATACCGCCTTGCAATATGGCAGAAGTCACGCTTCATCTTTTTAGTGGATGAGGATTCCCCATCCGTCGAGGATTAAACTTGATAAAGCACCGTGAACGTGTGTTTACAGCACTAAACCATGAAGAACCCGATCGCTGCCCGATGCAGATCAGCTTCACCCCCGAGTTTGCCGCCCGCCTAGAAGCAGATCTGCGCTTAAAGGGACAAGGGTTGCACAATCCGCATGGGGGCGGGAACACCTACGAACTAGAGCGTGCCCTGGATGAGGATATGCTTCTGACTTCGGTTGGCTGGGTCAACGGATATTACCAGGACGGCTACCAAAAGGTTGATAACTACCAGGATGAATGGGGCGTGATTTGGAAGACAGTCGAATACGAAACCCCTTTTGGCAAGGGAAAGTATACCGAACCTTTTGGACATCCACTAGCTGATGATCGAGCGCTTGAGGCTTATGCATCGCCAGATCCCAATCGTCCGGAACTGTACAAAGAAGCAATCTGTGTCTTGGAGAAATTCCATGACGAGTACTGGATTGTTGGCGTCACTCCAACAACCATTTTCGAATCCGCCTGGGCATTGCGTGGATATGAGCAATTATTAATCGATTTGGCCACGCAACCAGATAAAGCCAATCAGGTCCTGGATATCCCTTATTCTTATCACAAGATCGTCACTCAGCGCCTGGTAAGTTTGGGAGTGGATATGATTTGGCTCGGCGATGACATTGGGGGACAGCACGCGATGCTGATGTCTCCCATAATGTGGCGACAATACTTCAAACCGCGCATGGCAGATTTGATCGCCTCGCTGCGTGCCATAAATCCACGTATCAAAATCGCCTATCATACCGATGGAGTGGTTTATCCGATTATCCCGGATTTGATCGAAATTGGCTTGGATGTATTAAATCCGATTCAACCAATGGCCATGGATCCGGTGAGATTAAAAAAAGAATACGGCAGGAATTTATGTTTTTGGGGATCACTCGATATTCAGCAGACCTTGCCCTTTGGCACGCCGGAGCAGGTTAAAACGGAAGTAATTACCCGGTTAAAGACGATCGGACGGGGCGGTGGGCTGCTTATTGGCCCTACTCACAATTTACAGCTCGACACACCCCTCGACAATTTCTGGGCGATGATCGAGACAATCCGCTTAACACCATATAAGATGCTAGCATGAAAATGGAATTGCTTACCAAGGAAGATAATATTTTGCAATGACCAAGCGAGAAGTTATTCGCACCGTACTAGCAGGGCAGACACCCCCATACGTTCCTTGGTCATGTGGATTCACTCAGGAAGCCAGGACAAAGTTGGAAGATCATTTTAAGCCATTGGATATCGAAGAAGCTCTCCAGAATCATATTCTCAAACTTGGCAGCGATATCGGCTTTTTTACCGATTTGGGGAACAATCAAGTTCAAGATGTCTTCGGCGTCGTTTGGGACCGCAGCATCGATAAGGATATCGGCAATGTCTCCGGTTGTGTCCTGCCCGAACCAACTCTGATGCGCTATTCTTTTCCCGATCCTCTTGACCGTAGATTTTTTGTCGAAATTCCCAATCGCATTGCCCGGTTCGAAGACCGCTTCAGGGTTTTCCAGATCGGTTTTTCACTTTATGAACGCGCCTGGACTTTACGCGGCATGCAGAATCTTTTAATGGATTTTTACGATCATCCTGATTTTGTCCACACATTGCTGGATTTGATAGCTGATTACAACATAGCTCAAATCCAGGAGGCGATCAAGTACGAGATCGATGCAGTTTATTTTGGGGATGATTGGGGGCAACAACGCGGGTTGCAAATGGGCCCCAGGCTGTGGCACCAGTTTATTTATCCGGTGCTCAGACGGATGTATTCGGTCGTTCATGCTGCCGGTAAGTATGTGTTCATTCACTCCTGCGGCGATGTGGACGAAGTTTTCGAGGATTTAATTGGGATCGGCCTGAATTGCTTCAATCCATTCCAGCCCGAAGTTATGGACGTTGAGTCTTTGATGGAGCATTATCGCGGGCGACTGACATTCCACGGTGGCTTATCCACCCAGCGGACATTGCCATTCGGTACAGTTGAAGATGTCCGAACGGAAACGAAACGATTGTTAAAAATGGGTGCGCAGGGAAGCTACATTTTTGCACCGGCCCATGACGTCGAGGGCGACGTTCCCCTTGAGAATTTTCTGGCATTTATTGAACTTGTTCAAAACCAACCCGGTTACCGGGAGCATTGAGAGGAGTGGGCTCATGAGTCTTCTGGATGATATACGCAAGAGCGTGATCGATGGCGATTTGAATGCCACCCAGGACCAGGTGCACAAAGCACTTACGGAAAATATTCCCCCCGGAAAAATCCTGGCGGATGGGTTGATCTCGGCGATGAGCGAGGTTGGCCGGTTGTTCGAGAACGGTGAATTTTATGTCCCCGAGATGCTCATCTCTGCACGGGCGATGAAAGGCGGACTTGCGATTTTACGCCCGCAACTGGCAGCCGCAAACATAAAGGCGATCGGGAAGGTCGTCATTGGCACCGCCCAAGGCGATTTGCATGATATTGGAAAGAACCTGGTCGGAATGATGCTGGAGGGTGCCGGGTTTGAGGTCATCGATCTTGGTGTGGACGTTTCGCCGGAAAAATACGTCGCGGCAGTAAAGGAATATCACCCCGATCTGGTCGGCTGTTCTGCCCTCCTGACGACTACCATGATACGCATGAAAGATATCTTGCTTTCCTTGCAGGTAGCCAGCCTACGGGAGAAAGTTATGGTAATGATCGGCGGTGCTCCAGTGACGGAGCAATATGCCAAAGACATCGGTGCAGATATGTATGCGCCGGATGCCGCTTCTGCTGCCCAGCGTGCTAGGCAATTGATGCAAGGATGAGAGACGCAGGATTTCATATCAGCCTTTGGGTTAAATGATTAGTGATGACATCTGGTATCGTTTTTGACATCAAAGAATTTGCAGTCCACGATGGTCCTGGAGTGCGAACCACAGTCTTTCTAAAAGGATGCCCTCTTGCTTGTATGTGGTGCCACAACCCCGAGGGCCAATCCATCCAACCCCAAGTCATTCGAAGCTTGTCGGGCGAACGGGTTGCGGGGAGGGAATATTCTGCCAAGGAACTGGCATCTTTGTTGAACGAACAAGCCACGATCTTACGAACGAATGATGGCGGCATAACCTTTTCAGGTGGGGAACCTCTCTTCCAAGCAGAGTTTGTTGGGGAAGTGATCGATTATCTCGACGATTTGCATGTTTTGCTGGACACCTGCGGTTACGCCTCGCAGCAGGATTTTCTCCTGCTCCTCGCTCGATCGAATCTGATCTTTTTTGATTTAAAACTTTTCAACACTGAGGCGCACCGTTACTACACAGGCTGTGATAATGATCTGATCTTGAATAATCTGCAGCTGCTGAGCGAATCGGGCACGCCATTTATTATTCGAGTGCCCCTAGTGCCCGGCGTGACTGATACGGACGAAAACCTTGCTGGTATTGCCAAAACCGTTGCAAAATTACCCGGTTTGATTGAGGTGGATTTATTGCCTTATAATCGAGCCGCTGGTTCAAAATATAAATTTGCAGGTATGAAGTTTATGCCAGAATATGATGAAGGACGTCCATTGAATATCAATATGGAAATCTTTGAACAAGCTGGGCTCAAGGTCAAACTCGCATGAATGAAAGGTTGATTTTACTAAAACGTCGGATGAAAGCGGGTGAACATAGGACCATGCGCCAGGCGCAGCCGATCGATCTCTTACCGGAGTGTGAAAGTGAAGGGCTCTCTTGGCCTCGACGCGTTGCCCGGCTGGTGCGCAGACAGTGCGAGGCTGAGCATGTTTTCATCGGGCCAGAAGAGAAAATCGTTTTCACGCGCACGGTTCCGGGCGTCCCGCCGGTTTACTCGCCGGAAGATTGGTCCAATCTGACTGCAGGGCGGATTTTGCATGAACTCGGACCGGTAAGCAACATCTGTGCGGATTGGGAGCTCCTGCTGTCTCAAGGGCTTCTTGGACGTCGGAAAGTGGCGGAAACTACGCGTGCTCGAACGGCAGAAGACTCATGCGCAGTCGATTTTCTCGAAAGCGCTATCGAAACCATCGATGCTGTGCTGGGATTAGCCACTCGCTATGCAAAACAGGCTGGTTTGCTTGGCAAACAGGATATTGCTTCCATTCTCGAATCCGTTCCTGCTCAACCAGCCCATAATTTTCGTGAAGCCTTACAGTCGCTGCGCCTTTGTCAGGCGGTGGTATGGCTGGGAGGCAATTACCATGTCGGTCTGGGGCGCTTCGATCAGTATATGTGGCCCTTCCTCCGGTCCGATCTTGAGGCAGGCCTCCTTACGATCCCAGATGCGGAAGAATTACTGGCGGAATTTTTTATCACGTTGAACAAAGACAGCGATTTATACCCGGGCGTCCAGCAGGGGGACAACGGCCAGACACTGACCTTGGGCGGAGTCAAGCCTGACGGATCTTCTGCGGTTAACGATCTTACCCGTATGGTCTTGCGAGTCTCGGCTGACCTGGAACTGATTGATCCGAAAATTAATCTACGCATTTCGTCCCAGACCGACCTGGAGCTTCTATGCCTCGCAAGCGAATTGACGCGCAAAGGCCTTGGATTTCCTCAATACAGCAATGACGATGTTGTCATCCCGGGACTCGTTCCGCACGGTTACGATCTTGAGGATGCCCGCGATTATGTTGTCGCCGCCTGTTGGGAATTCATCATTCCCGGGCGTGGCATGGAGGTCATCAACTTCGGGGTGGTCTCCTTCCCGGCTACCGTTGACCAGGCGATCCGAGTCGGTCTTGCCGGTGGGATGGAATTTGACGAAATTCTTAGCCGGACCGCTGAAAACATTCGCACCCAGGTGTATGACTTGGCAGATGCCTATTCCCGCTTGCTGTTGCCTCCTGCCCCGTATTATTCGATTTTCATGCGTGGCTGCCTTGAGCAGGGATGCGACCTCTCGCAAGGACTGAAATATAATAATCTTGGCATCCACGGTGCCGGGTCTGCCAATGCCGCTGATGCCTTGGCGGCGGTTAAACAATTCATCTTCGATGAGCACAGCCTGTTCCCAGATGAACTCCTGGCTGCCCTCCAGGTGAATTTCAACAATTGCGAACCCATGCGCCAAAAGCTAGCCGAGGAGGGCCCCAAGGTTGGGTGCAACGATGACCGGGCAGATGCGATGCTGAGTACTTTGTTTGACGCTTTCGCATCCTCCTGTGAAGACTATGGCCGCACGTCGCGTGAAGGAATTGTGAGACCGGGGACCGGCTCAGCAATGTACTACATATGGCTGGCCAGAGGGCATGAGGGAATGCGAGAACCGGTCGTCGGTTCGACTGCCGATGGACGGGTCAGGGGCGAACCTTTCAGCGCTAACCTCGCCCCTTCGCCCGGTGTCCGAGTCCGAGGTCCGATAAGTACCCTGCAGTCATTTTCCAAGATTGATTACCGTCGCATTTGCAATGGAGGCCCAATCACGATGGAGCTCTCCGATTCGGTTTTCCGCGATCCTGAATCGATTCGCAAAGTCGCCAAGCTTGTGCGAATATTTGCTCAGCTCGGCTGCCAGCAACTTCAGCTCAACAGTCTTAACGTGGAGACCTTGATGGACGCCAAGGCTCATCCCGAGAAGCATAAGAACCTGGTCGTGCGCGTCTGGGGTTGGAGCGGCTATTTCTGCGAACTGGCTCCTGAATATCAGGATCACATCATAACCCGCAGTCTTTATCAGGTGGAGTGAATTTCATAAAGTTGGTCTACTGTTTTTTTAGGAGATGTATCGATGATCGAGCTAAAGAACTATGAAGTCTGGTTTATCACCGGAAGCCAGGAATTATATGGCGAAGCAACTCTTAAGAAGGTGACCGAAGACTCCCAAAAAATAGTCTCCGGCATGACTCAAACCAAGAAGCTGCCCGTGCGGGCGGTTTTCAAGCCGGTGGTCACTTCTCCTGAGGCGATTTATGCAACCTGTGCGGATGCGAATAACGAGGATAACTGCATTGGCCTCATTACGTGGATGCATACATTTTCGCCGGCAAAGATGTGGATGGCTGGGTTGAAAGCCTTGCAAAAACCATTGCTCCATCTGCACACGCAGTTCAACCGCGACCTGCCATGGTCAAGCATCGACATGGACTTCATGAATCTCAACCAATCAGCCCATGGCGACCGGGAGTTTGGCTTCATTGTCAGCCGCATGCGCCTGGAGCGGAAAATTGTTGTCGGATTCTGGCAAGACGATGATGTTCTTTCTGACATCTCCACCTGGATGCGAGCTGCCTCAGCTTGGCATGACTCCCAGGGGATGCGTGTAGCCCGCTTCGGCGACAATATGCGTGAAGTGGCCGTCACCGAGGGCGACAAGGTCGAGGCTCAGCTCCAGCTTGGGTATTCGGTTAACGGCTACGGCGTTGGCGACTTAGTCAAGGTTGTCAATGTCGTTAGCGATATTGATGTTGACCGCCTAGTTGCCGAATATGACGATAGTTACGCCATCTCCAAAGAGTTACAGTCCATAGGCAGCCGCCGTCAGGCATTGCGCGAAGCGGCCCGTATCGAACTCGGCCTGCGGTCTTTCCTAGAAAAGGGTGGTTTCAAAGCTTTCACCACTACTTTCGAAGATCTGAACGGTTTAGCTCAATTGCCCGGCCTGGCCGTCCAGCGCCTGATGGCAGATGGCTATGGCTTTGGCGCAGAAGGCGACTGGAAGACGGCTGCCCTGGTGCGCGCCATGAAAGTCATGGGCGCTGGTTTGAAGGGCGGCACCTCATTCATGGAAGATTATACTTATGACTTGGATCAGAAAAACCCGAGGGTACTTGGCGCGCATATGCTCGAGGTCTGCCCCTCGATTGCTGGATCAAAGCCCAGTCTTGAGATTCACCCGCTTTCGATCGGTGGCAAGGACGACCCAGCCCGGCTTGTATTCACTGTGCCCAGCGGGCCGGCTGTCAACGCCACGCTGTTAGATATGGGAAACCGCTTCCGCATGGTAGTGAATGAAGTGGATGTGATCCAACCAGAGAAGCCACTATCGAAGCTGCCAGTGGCCAGCGCTGTTTGGGTGCCGCGTCCCAACCTTAAGGTCGCCGCGGGAGCCTGGATTCTGGCTGGTGGTGCTCATCATACCGGTTTCAGCCAGTCAGTCACGAGGGACCATCTGGAAGATTATGCCGATATAGCCGGATTGGAATTCCTAGTCATCGACAACGAGACCAAGCTGGCTAGCTTGAAGAATGAAATCAAGTGGAACGAAATGTACTACCTGTTAGCGAAAGGTCTCTGACCCGGATGGTGGAAGCCGTGAACGAAATATCCGGAAAACTCAGCCTCCTGCGCAGTCTGGCAGCCAGCCACGGCGTGGATGCGCTCCTGCTTCAACGCGTGAGTAGCGTTGCTTGGGCTACCTCCGGGGCTGCCGTCTACGTCAATACTGCCCGCAGTGAAGGCGAGGCATCTTTACTGATTACTAGGGAAAAGCAGTTCCTGTTCACGAACAACATCGAAGCCCCTCGCTTGGAAAAAGAAGAAGGGCTAATCGCCCAGGGTTGGGAGTTTTCAATTGCCCCATGGTTTAAAACAAATCGTTTTTTTCAGGAACTAATGGCTAAGTTGAAAGTGGCGGCCGATGGTCTCTTTCCGGGGGTGCCGGACCTATCGATTGAGATTGCCCATCTCCGGGTAAACCTGACGCAAACGGAGGGTGAACGTTTCCGGACCCTGGGCTGGCTCTGCGCTCAAGCTATGGATTCCGCTATCCATTTCGTGCACCCCGGTCAGACCGAATTCGAGATCGCTGGTCTCCTAGCAGGTGAAACCGAGCGCCGAGGAGTACAGGCAACCGTCACTCTGATCGCCACTGACGAGCGCATCTTCAACTTCCGCCATCCTCTTCCAACAGCGAAAAAACTAGAACGATATGCCATGCTTATCCTGTGCGGCCGTCAACATGGATTGGTCTGCTCCATCACGCGATTTGTTCATTTTGGCAACCTGCCGGAAGAAATCCAGGAGAAAGCACTATCAGTAACCCGAATTGATGCCGCCATGATCAATGCTACCCGTCCTGGACGGAGTCTGGGAGAGATTTTCCAGACCACAATAGACGAGTATGCCCGTTTTGGTTATCCCGATGAATGGCGTTTGCACCACTAGGGCGGACCGGCCGGTTACGAACCGCGCGAGTACATGGCCCGACCCGGGGCAAGCGAAAAGGTCTCGCTCGGCCAGGTGTATGCTTGGAACCCATCCATCACCGGCACAAAATCGGAAGATACAATTTTGGTCACAGAAACAGGCAACGAAATTTTGACCTCCATCTTCGGATGGCCAGTAATTTCAGTTGATGTTGACGGTGATTCCCTGGAACGTCCTGCTATTCTCATTATGGATTGATTATTATGAAAACCATCCGACTGCACGGTACTCAAAAAGTAATTGAAAGCGGGAAGACCGTTCTTGGCATCGAGTTTGGCTCGACCCGGATCAAGGCGGTGCTGATTGGCGAGGACCATACACCGATCGCATCAGGAAGCCATGATTGGGAAAACCAATACGAGAACGGGTTCTGGACATATAGCCTCGAGAATGTTTGGTCAGGTCTGCAGGACAGCTATCGGAAACTCAGCAACGAGGTCCTTGAGAATTACCACACCCCGCTCCAAACCATTAATGCCATCGGTATCAGCGCCATGATGCACGGCTATATGGCATTCGATAAAGACGGAAATCTACTCGTCCCGTTTCGAACATGGCGAAACACTAACACCGGACTGGCAGCAGAGAAACTCACGGAACTTTTTCAATTCAATATTCCCCAGCGTTGGAGCATCGCACACCTTTACCAGGCGATATTGAACAAGGAACCTCATATCAAGGCTATCAGCTACCTGACTACGCTTGCAGGCTATGTCCATTGGAACCTAACGGGGCAAAAGGTTCTGGGCGTTGACGATGCCTCGGGTATGTTCCTCATCGACAGCAAGACCAACGATTACGATGCTAGCATGGTCGAGCTGTTCAACGAACGAATCGCTGCGAAAAACTTACCGTGGAAGCTCCAGGACGTCTTGCCCGAAGTACTTGTAGCAGGAGATGCTGCAGGTGTTCTTACCAAGGAAGGCACAAGGATGCTCGATCCTACTGGACAATTGCAAGCGGGTATCCCACTCTGTCCGCCCGAGGGTGACGCAGGTACGGGCATGGTCGCGACCAACAGTGTTAAGGAGCGAACGGGCAATGTTTCTGCAGGCACCTCCGTTTTTGCCATGATCGTTTTGGAAAAGGCCCTGTCGCAGGTATATCCCGAGATCGACTTGGTGACGACGCCCACAGGCAACCCCGTCGCCATGGTACATTGCAATAACTGTACCTCCGACCTCAATGCATGGATCGGCCTGTTCCGAGAATTTGCCAATGTGTTTGGCGTGGAGGTTGATCAGTTCAGGTTGTTTGAAGTACTGTATCAAAAGGCACTCGCAGGCGATACCGATTGCGGCGAGCTCCTTGCCTACAATTATTATTCGGGCGAACCCATCACGCACTTTGAGGAGGGGCGTCCACTGTTCGTCCGGTCACCCGAAAGTCGTTTTACACTTTCGAACTTCATGCGAGTGCATCTGTTCTCGGCGCTCAGCGCATTGAAGATCGGATTGGACATCCTCTTTGAACAGGAGCAAGTGAAGATTGATCGAGTCCTGGGTCACGGTGGCTTTTTCAAAACAAAGGATGTGGGTCAAAAGATCATGGCAGCAGCGATGAATGTCCCCGTTTCTGTGATGGAGACCGCAGGCGAAGGCGGCGCATGGGGGATAGCATTGCTTGCCTCCTACATGCTCCATAAGGAAGAGAACGAACCCTTGGAAGAATGGCTTTCCAATAAGGTCTTTACGAGTGAAAATGGCACAACAATAGCCCCTGATCAAAGGGATATCAAGGGCTTTACGGCATTCATGGAACGCTATAAAAAGGGGCTTGTCATCGAAAGAGCAGCTGTGGATGCGCTGAAATAAGTGAGGAAATGACATGCTTGAAAAATTGAAAGAAGAGCTTGTGCAATTGCATCTTGAACTCCAAAAGAACAACCTTGTGGTATGGACGGGTGGAAATGTTAGCGCACGGGACCATGAAACTGGGCTGGTGGTGATCAAACCTTCAGGTGTAAAGTATGATGAACTAACACCAGAAATCATGGTGGTAGTAAACTTGGATGGCAATGTCGTCGAGGGTAAATTAAAACCTTCCTCCGACACTTTCGCCCATGTATATATCTATCGTCATCGATCTGATGTGAATGGTGTTGTACATACTCATTCGACTTTTGCCACTGCTTGGGCCGCGGCCGGTAAACCCATACCACCGGTGCTGACTGCCATTTGCGATGAATTTGGTGGGCCGATTCCGGTTGGTGCGTACGCAAAAATCGGCGGGGACGATATTGGGCAAGAGATCATACACTCGATCGGCTTCGGCCCGGCTATCCTGATGAAGAACCATGGAGTATTTACAATCGGAAAAACTCCAGAAGCAGCCGTTAAAACCGCCGTTATGGTCGAAGATGTGGCGCGAACAGTTTTTTACGCTTTACAACTCGGACAGCTGGACGAGATCCCTGCTGATGAAGTCGCCCGCGCCCACCGCCGTTATCTCGATGAGTACGGACAATCTCACTGATTGTATATCATTTGACAAATTTATCTTCTTTGATGTTCATACATTGTTGTATACTATAGCAGAGTTTCAATGGGTGTTGTTTATTAGAATCGACACCCAGAGGACTATATCAAAATCTATATTTTTCTATCGCCGAGCGCACCTTATATATAGGAAAATAAGCCGAAGATAACTCTACAATGCCATATATGGGATCGTGAAAAAGGGGAATAAGGATCTGGACTTATAATCCGCCGGTGGTGACACCGTGTGGGTTCGACCCCCACCCGCCCTACAGATATGGCTTAAAAAGCGAAATTTCGTCAAAAATCTTTATATATGGGGGAACTAGTGTACAGGTAATTGCGTGTCCGTCACCATTGAGTGGACGCGATGAGATTGTAGGACACCTCTTTTATTGCCAGACTAACGAATTCGCCTCGAGAAGCGAGAATCGCGTATCTGAACTGCCTTCTACTTGATGGGTGTTCGGGATTCAAGTCAGAATTAACCCAATAAACTGAGACCGGGGCCAATTCCCCCAGCTGAAATTAAACCAGCGGATTCGTACCCGAATCATACCGGGCAGGTGCTCCTTAAAAAAAACGACAAAGGAGTCACATTATTCTCTATGTTTTAGCGGGAGAAGAACCTCTTTCAGTCGTACCCAAGTCAATCGGCGCCGCAACCGGTACCATACCCAAACTGCCTGACGGTGTTCTCGAGGCGATGGTGGGCGGGGGCTGTAGAGCAAACGGGAATACAGGTCGGTCAACCAATCCAGGTCCGTGAACAGGGAAGCAATCACCAAGCCCGATCTTTTTTCCCTAATTTGGTATCCCAGGTGGGTTTTAAACACGGAGGTAAATTCAAGGGGTGTACGCGACGCGTTTCTATTAATGTGAAAGCCTGTTCCTTGATGGTAAAGGCGGCGGTAGATGGTTGTAACGGCATGGTTGGATGGAACCAGCAGCAGGATCCAGCTTTCAAAAGGGAACAGGAAAAGAATCAGGAGGCAAGCAATTGTACCTCCCAGACCGGGAGCTAGGTAATGAACCCATTCTCCCGAGAAAATAGTGGAATCGTCCTCACCGGTTTCTCGACCAGTTGAAGCGCTTACTTGCGGCCACTCTTTGCCCTCAGAACGGACGGTGGCTGATTGGCCGCCAGTCGGCTCGAATTCCACCCAACCGTAGCTGGGGAAATAGATTTCCACCCAAGAGTGGGCATTAGCGGCGGTCACGGTGAATTGACCGCGTCCAGTATCGAAGAATCCGCGGGTATAGCCGGTCACCAGGCGAGCGGGAACACCGGCCGCGCGGGACAATACGACCATGGCACTGGCATAATAATCACAATATCCCTTTTTTAAATCGAACAAAAAGAAATCCACTGCATCGCGACTCGACGGCGGAGCTGGGACGTCCAATGTGTATGGAAAGGTGTGTAAATAGGATTGGATGGCCATCTCCTGGTCATAGGGTGTCAGCAGAGTAGCAGTCAGGTCAAGGGCCAGGTTGCTCACCCGTTGCGGGAGGGTATCGGGAAGCTGCAGGTAACGATCGCGGATTGAAACGGGGTAATCCGTTCCGGCAGTTCGGAGTTGGCTGACGGAGATAAAAGGCAAGTGGGATTCAGCGCGGTAAACGGTCGCCTCTGTTTGTGCGCCGATAAGGTCACCCGAATCCCTCCAAATAGCAGAGTAGGGCTGGTCAACAGACACCAACTCTCCGCTCACGTAGACATTATTGTCCGAAGTCCCAATCCGCTGGACTCGCTGCCGGAGGATAAGATGGTTCTCAGACAGGGGCAGACCGATAAACAGCTGGTTAGCCTCGAAATCAGCTTGGGAAGCTGTTATGGCTGCCCAACCGTGACCGGTGTAATAATCGAATGTCTGGCTGCGCCAATAAAATGGGATGGAAACAGTCTGGCCATGGGTTTCAGATGATACATCGTTGAGCGAGGTATCATACCTCTCAATGCTCACATAAAACATGACCTCATCGGAGAGCTGCGGCCCTGCACCGATCGGATGCCGGCTTGAGATCGATGCTGCGGACAGACCACTAATTCCCTCTCCTTTGCTGGGTGTTTGTTCCAGTCCGAGCGATTCGGCCAGACCGCGGTTCTGACGTGCCTCGACCAGGTTCTGGACAGCGCGACTGAGGTCTTGGATAGATAGCGATGGCGAGAGGAACCCTGTCAGCATCAATATGATGCAAATGCTTAGGACAGTCGTAGCCAGAGCGGGTTCCAGCTCGATCCGATCCATGTGGGATGCCTGCCAGCGGTTTCGTGCGAAATGATATCCTTCCACGCCTTGCAAGAGCAGTATGCATCCACCCAAGCAAACCAGCCAGATAATCCCGCGCGTTGAGTTCACGTAGTAATAGGTAGATGCCAGCAGGGCGGTTACTGGCAGCAAGCCTAAAAAGGCCGCTCCCTTGAGCCGGATGAACCAGGCTGCCCAGGTTGATGCCAACCAGATCTCCGAACACCACAACAGGTTCGTTACGACGGGATCGATGATTATCATGCCTGACAGTGTTCCTCGTACCCATGCGGATAAACGAGTTGAGAGCGCAATCAAGCCCAAGGTTAGCCCGTTTCCAGCTTTGAAAAGAGGTCCCAGATCCGGGTGCAAGACTGCAGTCTGATGCTGAAATACAAACCCAACCAGCTGACGGAATGTCTGATTAGCCAAATGGAACAGAGACGTCAACATTCCCTGCAATGGGATAACTATCCGTCCAACGGCTAAAACCAACCAGATTGCACCGATCACCACAGCTATAATGCCCGCTTTCCATGCCGGCAGGTTCGCGCGCACCAGCAGCCATCCAACGAGGATTCCCAGCCAGGCAGTCGAGATGACCCAGATGAAAAGCAGACCCTGGACGACATCGAACAAACCGCGGACGAGACAGACGAGAGCCAGACAAAGAAGGGCGATACGCAGGAACATCAACCCATCGATGCGTGTCCATAACTTGCCGGACATACGCGCCAGGAGGAGATGGGTCATCCGAGTTTCCTCCAGGTGATATCCTTCGGCTGTCGCACCGGGACGGCTTTACCTCGGCCAACTATGCGCCATTCCCATTGTCCTTGCGTTCCGGGACGGGCTTCGGGTCGGTTCAGCAACTCCTGCTGTACGACGGTGTGGGCGATGCCGTAATTATTCAACAGCCGGCTTGCATGATCGGGACTACCGGAACCGCCGAAGGAGACGGGATCGAAAAGAAATACGGTGGAGGCAACCTGGTTGTCAACCAATCGCATAAGTGGTCCAAGCCATTCGGTCGTGACATTTGGAGTGATAAGGATCACGCTTGCGCCACGTTGCAAAGACCGGTTTGCTCTGGTGAGAAGGTCAGCCAATGAAAATTCGCCAGTTGTCGCCAGCGCGAGGGAACGCAGGATTTCCATAAGCTGTCCCGAACGGTGTTGTGGCGGGATCCATGCCAGCTCTTCCCCACAGGCGACCAATCCGACAGCATGCCCCTGGCGCAGACCTTTGTCAGTAAGTGAAGCAGCTAGGATAACCCCATGTTCAATGGTTGAATCAGGGCCCTCACCCGTCTGAACGCGCTTGTCCAGATCCAGGAAGACCCACCAGTCGCTGGAGGGGGTGTGCTCGAACTGACGAACATACAGGGAACTACGACGTGCTGTGGTCGGCCAGTGAATGGATCTCAGAGGGTCACCGGGGATAAATTCACGGACGGTATCGACGCTCACGTTGGTCTCCAAGGCAGACCGGCGCTCGCGATTGCTTTCGCCAGCCCGACCACCGGCAGCGATCTCGATGAAAGGTAATGGAAATACAGGCGGAAGGACCAGTAAAGCGGTTGAGTCGGATAAGAAGGTTTCGATGGTAAAAAGACCCAATGGATCGCCACTACGCAAACAGGTCGGTCCGATCGTGTAGAGTCCTCGGCGGCTGCAGGTCACTGCGATCTTCCACTGGTTGGTGTCATTACCACCTATGGCAGTAACACGGCTGGAGAGGAAGCCTGGCAGGCTGGAGCGGTCGTCCACCTCCAGCCAGAGACCAGGGGCCCAGTTTTTATTCGTAACGGTAAAGCGCTGCTCCAACCGATCCCCGACCTGAGCCCAACCGTATCTCATCTCCCGTTCCAGACGTAAGCCATGCGCCAGGGAGCGCGCCCACAAGTAACTGAACAACCAGCTGCCTCCAAGAATAATGAGCAAGATTACCCAAGCCCGGCTCGGCCAGACGAGTTGCAACAGGAAAAGGAATGCTGTCATAACCGGCCAGAGATGGGAATGGGTGCGAATTATAGCTAGATGAGAAGGGTGGTTCACGCTTGTCTTCTTTCGAGCTAGTTAGATATTACATTATGAAGTGGGTGAAGTCAACGTAGTTGTATCATCAGAAGAATGACTCTGATTGGATTTTTCAGAAGTAGCGTGGGATAGCCTTAAGCTCGGTTTAGGCATTTTGCTTCCTATAATACCCCCATAAAGGAAAAAGGCTTGGATCTCTATTTATTTTCAGAACCAGATACACGGGAGAAATTATGCTTCGCCTATATTTCGATCAATTGCGTTTATTGTAGCCCGTTTTTCGAACAGTAATTGTCTATAAATGACTGAACAAACCTTAAATTAAGTTGACATTTTCAATTTTCCGTGCAATAATATCATTACCGGTAACGTTGCCGGTAATGATACCGAAACCCTACCCAAATTATCTTGATTTTGTCATGCCAACAAAAAAAAGCTCGGTGACCATTCAACAAGTTGCCAAGGCCGCAGGTGTGTCTGTCTCCACCGTTTCGCGCGTGCTGAACGCGAAAGTTGATGTGGCCAGTGATACTCAAGAGCGCATCCAGGCAATCATTGACGAAATGGGGTACACCTCGAATCTGGCAGCGCGAAGTATGCGCAGCCATAAAAAAAACTTGATCGGGTTGGTTGTCCCAGACATTGAATTCCCATATGCCATTGAAATCATGAAAGGAATCAACCGGGCAATTGCTGAATCAAGTTTTGATCTATTTCTTTTCACAACAGGAGATTTTAAAAAAAATGGCACTGCCTCTCATGAACAACATTATGTTTCCCTTCTAAATAATTCCATTACCGATGGCGTCATCATCGTTGCTTCTTCTATTCCCGATTTTGTCTCAGATGCTCCCATCGTTGCGGTAGATCCTCACGTGATCAATTCGAATTACCCATCTGTCCAAGGAACGAACTATCAGGGCGCTTTGGATGCCACGAATTATCTTATTAGACTCGGGCATAGGCGCATTGGTTTTATTTGCGGTCGCCCAGAAATCGGAAGCGCGATTCAAAGGTTAAACGGGTATCAGGATGCACTTAAAAATGCCGGAATTCTTCTGGATGATCCCTTAATTGCTCCTGGAGATTTTTCGACACCCGGAGGCCAAAAATGCGCTCACCAATTACTTTCATTGGCAGATCCACCTACTGCTATTTTTGCTGCCAATGATCAGTCAGCGATTGGAGTGTATCAGGCCGCTGAGAAACTGGGACTGCGGATTCCTGATGATTTGTCCGTTGTGGGATTTGACAATATATCCGAGGCCAAGTATCTGGGTCTTTCAACCATTGATCAATACCTGGATGAAATGGGTTATGTAGCGATCCAGATGCTTATTAAGTTGATAAACCATGAACCACTTCATGAGCAGATTCATAAAATGCAGACAAAATTAGTGGAGCGGAAATCTTGTCGGCCATTGACTGAAACAATTCTCGCGGCGATCAACCGGTAAGGTCCCCGGAATTTTTTTGCTTTCCGGTTTAGTTATTTGAAAATGTATAGGAGAAGGAGGTGATTCCAAGTAGAATTGAAACCCAAAAAAGCAGGCCGTCCGTTGGCCCTGTTCAGACGAAGGAAGACCTGCCCACCTGTGTGGAGGCCATCTCCACCCAAGAACAGTACAATCCATGAAAAATACAAGGAGAAGAAACATGCGTAAGTCAATCTTAATTTTTGTGAGCCTGATAGTAATTGCCAGCATGCTCCTCGCTGGCTGCGGTCCGGCAAAACCAAAAGAATTAACAGGAACCTTGAATGTATGGTCCTTTACGAATGAAATCAGGACCATGGCGATCGCTTTTCAAGGTCTACACCCAGGGGTGAAAGTCACCTACACCATGATCCCGATGACAAATGGTGAGTACCAGACCAAGGTGAAGGCAGCCGCCGGAACTGCTGATTCACCGGATGTGGTTGCTCTGGAAGCGGCTTTCGTTAAAGAGTGGGTTGAGTCTGACCTGTTGGCCGATTTGAACTCGCTGGTTCCCCTGACCAAAACCCTCAAGACCTATCAAAACGTGGTTCAGGTTGGGACGTTCAACGGCGTTGCAAAAGCATTCTCATATCAGGCCACCCCCGGTGCCTTCTTCTATCGGCGCAGCATCGCCAAAGAATGCCTTGGTACTGATGACCTCACTGCAGTTCAAGCCATGGTTGCTGACATGACCAAATTTGTTGAAACTGCCGCTAAGATCAAAGCCTGCGGTACAGGAGACTACTTCACGGTCGGAACTGGTGGCGAAATGTTCACCCCATTCCTGTCCAATCGCGCCAAGCCTTGGATCGTTAACGACGCCCTGGTCATTGACCCCGCCATCGTGGACTACGTCCACTTCGCCAAACTGATGCGAGACAATGGTTATGAATCAGGGGCGACCCAATGGACTGAAGGCTGGTTTGCAGGCATGAATGACACCCTGGTGGATGCCGCTGGCACTCCCAAGAAGGTTTTCAGCTACTTCCTGCCCACCTGGGGTCTGCCCTATGTCTTGAGCCCCAACTCTGTTCCTGCTTCCGGCGGAGCCGGCACCGGTGGTGACTGGGCCATGATTAACGGGCCTCTGTCCTACCAGTGGGGTGGTACCTGGGTTGGAGCCCTGAAAGGCAGCCCGAATAGTGATTTGGCGACGGAATTCGTCAAATTCGTTGCCCTCGACGAAGCGAACCTGACCAACTGGGCCACGGGGGTTTACACGAATGCATACCTGAAAGCCATCGACCCAACCACACCCGATGACCAGGCTCAGGCGGCTGGGGATTTCGTTTCCAGCCAGGTCGTGGTCGAGAAGATCACGAGTAGCTTTGATACTTCCACTCTGGCTACCTTCCTGGGTGGCGAGAACTCCTATGGCGCCTTTGCGAAGGCCGCCCCGAGCGTCAATGGTGCTCTGATGACCGGTTCAGATGACGCAATCCAGCGCGCCCTCAACGATCCTCTGGCCGCTTACCTGAGCGGGACCATGACCGAAGCACAAATGTGGGCTGCTTGGCTGGATGCAGTTCGGAGCGAATTCCCCGATCTGACCATCCCGGAACCCCCTGTAAAATAATCTCGCTCTAACAAGATATAAGGGTCAGTGTATTCCTGCAATACACTGACCCAGACCCTGTATTTCAGAAGTTGGTGGAATCCCGGTATTATCATTATTGGAGGCAGCATGAACCTTGCCAGGTTGAAGAAAATCCCCACGGGATATTGGTTTATTGCACCTTTCGTTATTGGCTTTCTTGCCTTCGGATTGTACCCGGTGTTTAACACCCTGGGTCTCAGTTTCACCAATACCACATTGATGTCGAGCCTAAACAAATTTATCTGGTTCGATAATTTCAAGAGTTTATTCAAAGATGAGGTCTTTCTAAGAGCGGTGGGGAACACGTGGTTGATCTGGATCCTCAATTTCATCCCCCAAATTGGTATCGCAATGCTATTATCCATTCTATTTACGAGCGCC
>Ga0326726_10000143_pt1 | contig 68895 bp, 60 predicted proteins | sample MHFenrmetagenome_2_FD_207603 | JGI IMG/M metagenome (GOLD analysis project Ga0326726, IMG submission 207603) | Lab enriched peat soil microbial communities from Michigan Hollow, Ithaca, NY, United States - MHF15MN | ecosystem: Environmental > Terrestrial > Soil > Wetlands > Peat | place: USA... | reverse complement strand
CCTGGGCCAGGTGGGATTCGAACTCCTCCACGTCATATTCGTAATCCTGGTGGCGGTTGAAGAAATATTGATTATTCTCGAAGAGGACAACCTCCGCACCCAGGGCGTGGCGCAGGCGGTAAAGGTTGTTCTTGAAGCGCAGCTTCAGCTGGGCGGGGTCCACCTCGGGCCAAAAGACAGCGCCAATCTCATCCTTGGTGAACGGGTGCGGGGTCAACAATAAATAGAAGAACAGGTCGCGGACCGAGGTGGACAGCCAGTGCGATTGGGTGACCAGTCTCCCGTTGAGGCGCACCTGCGGCTTGCCAAGGGTCTGGATGGTGAGCCGGGAGGTCTGGAGCGGAACAGCCTTGAGCATGCGGCGCAGGCGTTTGCGCTGGGATGGAAGGCGCTGCCCGGCCTGGCCAGCGCGAACAAGGAGCGGACCAGCGGCTGGGTCCGAGGCCAGGTCCGCCAGCCAGGGGGCGGCGCGGCGCAGCATATGGACCAGGGGCGAATCCCTGCCATCGGGGGAGAGAGCCGCCGCGACCGGCTGGAGGGATGCCCGCGCGGCGGCTGTGTCCCGGGAAGCGGCCAGGGCGGCTGCCAGCCAGACACGGGTCCAGTCCGTCTCGGCGGCCAGGTGTCCCTGCTGGAACTGGTCGAGGGCATTGTGCATATCCGACAGGGCGGGCGGCAGTTTCCCTTCCGCCAGGGACAGGCAGCCGCTTTCAAGATAAAGCAAGCCCGACTCATAATTGGAGCCGGCAGCCTGGATCATCGGGCGGACCTGCTGCAGCCAGGTGTGGGCTTCGGGGAACCTGCCCTGCAAGCGTGCCAGGCGCGCCTGCACCAGTAAAAGATAGTCGACCAGGAATTGGTAGCTGACCTGGCGGGCGAGCCCGGAAGCAAGGGTGTAGGTCTGGTGAGCGGAGTCGTACTCGTCGAGGTCACAAAGGATATCCCCCAGGCTGGCCATCAGCAGGGCTTCCTGCCAGCGCAGATTACCCTGGCGGGCGCAAACCAGCCCGTCTTCCAGGGTCCTGACCGCGGCCTCGTAGTCGCCCTGCATGTAATACAGGACAGAAAGGTTGTTCAGGGTGCCGGCCTGCGAGAACAGGTTGTTCTCGCGCTTCCATTCCTGCAGGGCGAGCTGGAAGAAGCGGGCGGCGGCATCATGTTTGCCGGTGGCCTGGCAGACCCAACCCAGCTCCATTTGCAGGCGGGCGATGCCATCCGGCTCAGCGAGGGATTCATAGCGGTGGAGAGAGTCTTCCAGGGCGGCGAGGGCCTGCTCCGCCTGGCCGAGGCGGAAAAGGCAAATGCCCTTGAATCTTAAGGCCTCGGCGGCGACATGTTCCAGGCCGGGAGCAGTGTCAGCCACGCCGAGTGCTTCCCGGGCATCCGCTACGGCGCCGGCATAATCGCCCACCAGGCGGCGGGCTGCAGCGCGGCGCACGAGTGCCTGCGCCAGGGCGGGGGGATTGGAGGTTTTTTGGAGCAGGGCAATGGCACGGTCGAGCAGAGGCACGGCGGCGCGCCCTTCAACCAGCCCGCACAGGAAGGCGCCCTTCAGCGAGAGCAGTACGGGTCGTTCCTCCATCAGCACATCCGGGAGTTCCTCCAGCCAGGCCTGGAGGGTGATGAGGTGCTCGCTTAACAGCACCTGGTCGCCGACGCGCTCGACCAGCCCGGCCAGGGCCTGCGGGCTGCCGATCTGCCGGACGAGGGCAAAGGCTTTATCCCACTCGCGGCGCTCTTCGCAGACCTCTGCCAGGCGGGCGAGAATGGTTTGCGCCTGGGCGGGGGACTCCTGCAGCATGCGTTCGCGCAGGAAATCCGCGAAAAGATGGTGGTAACGCAGCCATTTTCCATGGGGACCCACCGGCAGCACAAACAGGTTGTTGCCCCTGACCGTTTCAATCAGGTGCTTCCAATTACCCCGTCCCAGCACTGCCTTGCAAAGGTCAACGTCGAACTCTTCGAGCAGCGAGGACTGGAGCAGGAACTGGCGCAGTGGAGGGGATTGCAGGGCAAGAACCTGCTGGTCCAGATAAACCCCCAGGTCCACGCCGGAAGCGCGGGCGGCGCGCATACGGCTGGCCCACAGGGCGGCGGTAACCTGGTCGGGAGCCTCACGGGCAACCTCGTTAGCGGAAAGGATCAGCCCGGTGATCCAGCCCTCGGTCTGGCGGACCAGTTCCTCGGCGACCTCCTCAGCCATTTTGAAACCGAAGTTCTTCTCGAAGAGGGCACGGATCTCGTCGGGGCGGAAAGCCAGTTCCTCGAGATCAAAACCGCTGACCTGCTGACGAGCCACCATCAGAGCAATATTGGGCAGGCTGGGCAGGCGGCGGGAGGCCAGGATGACATGACAATTTTCACCGGACTGGGAAATAAAACGGCTGAACAGGTCACGGATGGGCTGGATGGAATCCACAAATTGATAATCATCCACCACCAGGACAAAATGCTCGTCGATGCGGTCTTCCAGTTCATTGACCAGGCTGGAAAGCAGCCGCTCAGAATCCTGTTCGAAGCTTGTGACCGAGCGGAGAACGGAGCTGGACCGTTTCCCAAAATTGGGGAAGCGTTCCGCCAGGGCGGCGATCAGGTAAGCGCTGAAGCGCTGGGGATCCTGGTCGAGAGCGTCCAGCGAAAGCCAGCAGGCCGGCATCTGGGACTGGCGTGCAAAATCGACCAGCAGAGCGGTCTTGCCATACCCGGCCGGGGCGGTCATGATGATCAATTTCTTTTCCAGGAGGGAGTCGAAGAGCGCCAGAAGGCGCGCCCGGTGCAGGACCTCCGGACGGAGGGCCGGAACAACAACCTTGGTTCGACTGATTGGAATCCCTGTGGTGACCATGGGTGGTTAGGGTAATTTTACCCTTTTCCAGCCGTGTCCGCGCCGGTCCCTGCGGCACTTTCTTGCGGTATACTTCCAAACGTGCAAACCAATCCGGGAATCGCATGGTCCACCGGGACGCCAGGGAGCAGGGATAACTGATGAAACAAGTCTTGCAAAACATGCGCGACGGGAAAACCGTCGTAACCGACGTGCCCGCACCCACGCCGCGAGCGGGGCAGGCGCTTGTGAAAGTGGCCGCTTCGCTGGTCTCGGCAGGCACGGAACGGATGCTGGTGGAATTCGGGGAAAAAACGCTGGTGGGCAAGGCACGGGCGCGACCCGACCTGGTGCGCCAGGTGACAGACAAGATGAAACGCGAGGGGATGCTCCCCACCGTGCGGGCGGCTTTCAGCCGTCTCGACCAGCCGATGGCGCTGGGCTATTCCTCGGCAGGCACGATCATTGGATTGGGCGACGGAATGGAGGGGTTCAAGACCGGACAGCGGGTGGCGTGCTCGGGTGGCGGCTACGCCGTCCACGCGGAATACAACGTTGTACCCCGCAACCTGCTGACCCCTCTGCCTGATTCCGTGGACTTCGAGTCGGGGGCGTTCACCACCCTGGGTGCGATCGCCATGCATGGGTTCCGGCTGACCGAAGCGCAGATCGGGGAAAACGTAGCTGTGATCGGCATGGGACTGCTGGGGATCATGGCGGGACAGATCGCGGCCGCGGCCGGGTGCCGGGTCCTTGGGATCGACACCAACCCTGAAAGGGTTAAGCTGGCCGCCTCGCTGGGACTGGAGGCTTGCGAGAGGGGCCGGGCGATCCCTGCAGCCCAGGCATTCACTTCCAACCGCGGTTTCGACGTGGTGCTGATCTGCGCCGACACCAGCTCCAACGACCCGGTTGAGCTGGCGGCGGTCATCGCCCGGGACCGGGGGCGGGTGGTGGCAACAGGCGCGGTGGGGCTGGCCCTGCCCCGCAAGGTTTATTACGAGAAGGAACTGTCATTCGTCAACTCGCGCTCCTATGGCCCGGGGCGCTACGATACCGGATACGAGGAAAACGGTCAGGACTACCCGGCAGGCTACGTCCGCTGGACGGAGGGACGCAACCTGGAGGCGGTGGTCACCCTGTTGGAAAGTGGCAAGTTGAAAGTCAGTGCGCTGGTCAGCCACAGATTTCCGATCGAGAAGGCCTCCCAGGCCTACCAGGTGATCACCGGGAAGAAAAAACAGGAATACCTGGGGGTGCTGCTGACCTATCCGCCGGATGGAACAAGCCTCCCGGCTGCAAGGATTACCTTCCCGGAGGCAAAAGCGACCCAATCCAATGCACACGTGAAGCTGGGGGTGCTGGGAGCCGGACTGTTCGCGAATGCAACCCTGCTGCCTGCTCTCAAAAAAGTGGAAGGCCTCGAGCTGGTGGGGATCGCATCGGCAGGGGGATTACACGCACAGGTCTCCGCAAAGAAATTCGGGTTCGCTTACGCCGCCTCCAGCGATGATGAAATTCTGAATGACCCGGACATCAACACGGTTGCCATCCTGACCCGGCATGACACGCATGCCGAATTGGCAGCCAGGGCGCTTCAAGCCGCGAAGCATGTGTTCGTGGAGAAGCCGCTGGCGATCGACGAGCCAGGGCTTCAGAAGGTGATCGCAGCCCTGGGAATGAGTGGCAAACCACAGGGTTCAACGCTCACTCTCCACGGTTTGCTGACGGTGGGCTTTAATAGAAGGTTCGCGCCACTGGCAGCCAGCCTCTCAAAATTCCTGGAAAAGCGCACCGAACCGCTGCATGCACATTACCGCATCAATGCCGGATATCTCCCGCTGAACCACTGGACACAGGACCCGGTCCAGGGCGGGCGGGTGATCGGCGAAGCCTGCCATTTCGTGGATTTCCTGGCATTCCTGGCAAAGACCGCGCCGGTCTCGGTGAGCGCCCAGGCGCTTCCGGACGCCGGAAAATACAGCGGGGACAACCTCTCGATGACCTTCACCTTCCGGGACGGTTCGATCGGGGTGGTGGACTACCTGGCCAACGGGGACAAATCCTTCCCGAAGGAGCGCCTGGAGGTCTTTTGCGGGGGCGATGTGGCCGTGCTGGATGATTTCCGAATACTGGAAACAGTGCGCCTCGGAAAGCGAAAGGTTGAAAGGAAGGCGCAGGATAAAGGCTGGGCTGGCGAATGGGCGGCGTTTGTGGCCGCAATCCACACAGGCGGCAAGCCGCCCATCCCGTACGAGGACCTGGTGGGGGTAACGAGGGCGACCTTCGCGGTTCTTGAGAGCCTGCGCGAGGGGAAAATAATCACCCTTTGACATGGAATTTACGATAGAAGGTCCATTGCGCAATCAATCATCCGTTTGCGTTCCCATCCTGCGGGCGCTGCCGGGCTCGTTTGGCATCGAACAAGCCATCCTGGACTATGAACGGGAGATCGAGCAGCTTCCGACTTTCCTGGCAAGATCGGGCGGGAGCGTGACGGGCTTCCTGAGCCTGAAGCAGCACAACCCCTTTTCATCGGAAATCTACGTGATGGCTGTCCGGCCGGAGGCACAGCGCATCGGGATGGGACGGACCCTGGTGCAAGCGGCTGAAACCCACGCCCTCAAGTTGGGCATGGAATATCTGCAGGTCAAGACCCTGGGTCCCTCCCGCATGGATAAGGGTTATGCCGGTACGCGGGAATTTTACGGGGCGCTGGGATTCCGTCCATTGGAAGAATTTCGAAAGATCTGGGATGAACAGAATCCCTGTTTGATCCTGGTCAAGAGACTTGGTTTTTGAGCGTCACGAACCGGGGGTTAATTTCGCGACGATAATTCAAAGACAGCAACGGATCAAATCATTCCCGAATATATTTAAATCAATTGCATAAGTTGACCTCGCGGCGTTATAATCAAAAAATTTAACAATTCGGAGGTTGTTATGACTCATATCGTTGACCAGGTTTCCCTGGGCGCCATCGTCCAGGTGCGGGACCGGCTGTTGGACCAGCAGGCAAAGGGACGCAAGATCCTGCGGCTGGAGTCGGGTGATCCATCCTTCGATATCCCCTTGCACGCGCGCGAAGCCATGGAGAAGGCACTACGCGATGGTCAGACTCACTACACTGCCTCGACCGGCATCCCAGCCCTGCGCCAGGCCATCCATCGCAAGGTAACCACTGAAAACAAGCTCGAGATCTCGGGGCCGGACAACGTTATCGTCACCAATGGCGGCATGAACGGGCTGTACATTATCTTCCGCGCCCTGCTCGACCCGGGCGATGAGGTCATCCTGCCCAACCCGATGTGGACCGAGATCGCCGAGAACATCCGCCTGGGCGGCGGCGTGCCAGTGCCTGTGCGGCTGCGCGCAGATGAAGGATACCTGTATGCCCCGGCTGACATCGAGGCCGCCATCACCCCGCGGACACGCGCCATCTTCGTAAACACGCCGCACAACCCGACCGGAATGGTGGTACGGCGCGGAACTCTGGAAGAGATGGCCGCCATCGCGGAGAAGCACAACCTGCTGCTGGTGAGCGACGAGGCTTACGAGCACGTCATCTTCGACGGTGAAGAGCACGTCAGCCTGGGGTCGCTCCCTGCGGCACGCGGGCGCACGATCACGGTCCACTCGCTTTCGAAAACCTACGCCATGAGCGGACTGCGCCTGGGATACGTCATCGCCACTGATGAGCTGGTCCTGATGCGCCTGAAAAAACTGGTGCGCTGCACCATCAACGGCGTCAACTCGGTGGCGCAATACGGCGCGGCGGCTGCCATCAACGGTCCGCAGGATGCCCCCTTTGCGATGGCTGCTGAATATCAATTACGCCGGGATATGCTCTTCGCGGCGCTGGAAGAATCGCCCTACGTCAAGGCTTTCAAGCCGTCGGGGGCATTCTACATCTGGGTGCGCATCAACTCCGACTGGCCCGGCTACCAGGGTAAAACCGACGACTGGTCCATGACCAACTACCTGATCGACGAGGCAGGGATCGGATCAGCCCCCGGCTCTGCTTTCGGTCCCGACAACGAAGGGTACATCCGATTCGCATTCTCCTGCTCCACCGACCAGGTACGCGCTGCTGCTGAACTGCTGCCGTCTGTGCTGCGGGCAGCAAAGGGATGACCTGTTTGCCCTTCCGCAGATAAGGGAGGAAGAATATTTGACGACCCCGTGTCCGGCGGCTTTTCCAGAGCGGGGTCGTTCTGCATCCATCCCAATTGGTGATAAAGTTTATAATATCGGTATCTCTATTTTGGCCCTCACCTGGAAAAGCAAAGTCCGGAAGACCAGCGAGCGAGCGGGTGGGATTGGTCCGCTGGCGCTGTCCTCAAGTAACCAATCGGCATGCCCGCTCAGATTTCGATCAACCAATTGATAAATCTATGACCATCAAGCCCTGGAAGATCCTGGATTCGACCCACCTGCGAGATAACATCCGTCTCGATCGCTGCGAACTCCCCAATGGACAGATCATCGAAGGGACGGTGCTCGAATTCGGCACCTGGGCAACCGTGCTGGCACTTACAAAGGAGCAGGAAGTGGTGCTCATCCGCCAGTACCGCCACGGTGCCCAAAAGGTGATCGTGGAACTGCCCGGCGGGGCCATGGACAGGGAGGACGAAAGTCCCATCGCAGGCGCCCGCAGGGAATTACTGGAGGAGACCGGTTACACAAGCGACCGGTTCATCCAGGTGGGTTGTGTCTCCCCCAACCCGGCCAACCAGACCAACCTGATCTATTCCTTCCTGGCATTGGATGCAATAAAGGTCTGCGACCAGCACCTCGATGGGACCGAAGAGATCGAAGTGTTCCTCAAACCTCTGGAGGAAGTCATCGCCATGGCAAAGAACGGGGAACTTCTCCAGTCGATGCAGGTGAGCGCACTATTCTTCACGCTGGCCTATTTGAACCGGATTTCCTGATGAACCTGTTCTCACGAGTGAGCATCGCCCTCAAAGCCCTCCAGCAGCTGGGTCCCGAACCATTAGCGCTCAACGGGCTCTACCGGTTTGGGCTGAGGACGGGGCACTATAAACGGATTACCAGCCAGCCATTATCGGATGCGGGCGGGGAGTTGAAGGCAGTCTTGCCGCTGCCCGGGCGCGAGGAACTCCAATCCTGCCTGGGTGAGGTGGGTAAAACCGCCTTGCTGGCGGTAGCGGATGAAATCGCCAATGGCAAAGTCCGGCTGTTCGGTGCCTCACCTGTGGACCTGGTGCTCAGCCTGCCCGGCAAACTGGAAAACTGGACAGCCTACGAAACCGGTAAAACTCCCATCCCCTGGGACCTGTTCCCGGTGCACGATATAAAGTTCGTATGGGAACCGGCCCGCTTCGGATGGGCGTTCACCCTTGGACGCGCATATCACCTGAGTGGGGATGAAAAATATGCCCGGGCATTCTGGCAATTTTTTGAAACCTTCACGGACGCCAACCCGCCCTGTCTCGGTCCACACTGGATGAGCGGGCAGGAGGTTGCCCTGCGCCTGATGGCATTCGTCTGGGCGGGGCAGGTCTTTGCGCCCGCCGCTGCATCAACCAAAGAGCGCAAAGCCCGCCTGGCAATCGCAGTTGCCGCGCACGCAGCCCGCATCCCGCCCACACTGGTCTACGCCCGCTCCCAGCGGAACAACCACCTGCTCAGCGAGGCGGCCGGCCTGCTCACGGCCGGGCTGGCGCTGCCCGATCACCCCAGTGCGTCCCGCTGGCGCGGGATGGGCTGGCACTGGCTCAACAGCGGGTTACAGTCCCAGATAGACGGATACGGGGAATACGCACAGCACTCCACCAATTACCAACGCCTGATGCTCCAACTGGTCATGTGGGCGGACCTGTTGCGCAGGACCGAGCCCGAACGAACCTATCGCTGGCCGCGCCAGAGCATGATCTCGGTGCGCCGCTCGGTTCACTGGCTGCTGGCATTGATGGACTCGGAATCCGGGCAATCCCCGAACCTGGGCGCCAACGACGGAGCGTACCTCTTCCCGCTGACCGTGCTACCTTTCGATGATTACCGCCCTGTGGTACATGCAACCGCACGCCTGTTCCTCAATTACGACCTGCCGCACGGAGCCTGGGATGAGATGGCGCTCTGGTTCGGCGCACAGACGACGCACGGAAGCATGTCCCTGCCCCGCTACGTGGGCGATCAACTCTATGGCAAAAAATCGTGGGCGTACCTGCGGACAGCCCAATTCAGCTCACGTCCATCCCATGCCGACCAGTTGCACCTGGACCTGTGGTGGCGCGGATCGAACATTACCCAGGACGCCGGGACATATCTTTACAACGCCAACAGCCCGTGGGATAACAGTCTGACGTCCGCATGGGTGCATAACACCGTCACCATGGACGGCAAGGATCAGTTCACACGTGCCGGGCGTTTCCTCTACCTGGACTGGTACAACGCTTACCGGGTGAGTCTCCCGGCTGAAGACCCGGCTGTGCTCCAGCGGGTGCGCGGCAGAACCCGGGCAGGCGGCTGCCGCCATACCCGCATCGTCAGCGTGAGCGAGGACGACCGCTGGCAGGTGGAGGACGAAATCCTGCTGCTGCACATGCCCTGGGAGAAAAAGGTGCGGAATTTTCGCCTGCACTGGCTGCTACCGGATTGGAAATGGAATATGGAAATCAACGGACCTGGAGTTTTTCTCCGGCTGGAATCCCCGCAAGGACCGGTAACGCTCGCGGTCCGAGCCTCTTCAGCCGCCGGTCTGCCGATAATCTCACTTGCCCGGGCGGGGGAACTGCTGGCGGGTTCCGGGTTGCCTGGCCCCACCCGCGGCTGGTTCTCACCCATTTACGGCACCAAAGTCCCGGCGCTATCCCTGGCGGTCGAATTAAAGTCCGAAAATGAAGTAAAATTCAATTCGGAGTTCATTTTCCCAAAATGAGTTACCGTGCCGGTATCATCCTCGTGCTAAACGACAAGGTTGCGCTGATCGAACGTCACCGCGCCGGGCTGCACTATTTCACCTTCCCCGGAGGACACGTGGATAAAGGTGAAACACCCGAAAGGACCGCCGTGCGTGAGACGGAAGAGGAACTCGGCCTGCAGGTGGCGCTTAAACAATTGGTCGCCCAGTATGGCTGGCAAGGTAAATGGCAGTTCTACTATCTTGTTGAAGTGACCGGGGGATCATTTGGCTCCGGCAAAGGGGAGGAATTGTTCGACCCGCTCCCCGAGCGGGGTACCTACCGTCCCATGTGGATGCCGGTATCAGAAATCCTGGATCAGCCTGTTAAGCCGCGCCCATTGGCCGAACTGGTGGTGCGCTCGTTAAAAAAGGGCTGGTCGGATGAGCCGGTCATCATCCCGGAAGGACCCGATTAGTTTACGTTTTAAAATAGTAATATTTAATTATGGCGTCGATAAACCGCGTGGGAGGTTAGCGCGCAGATTTGCCCGGTTTCATTTCTTGCAACAAAAACCAGGTGACCACGAGTGCGTCACCTGGTTTTATTATTGGAGTTGACTTGCTTCCCCCACTTCCCGTATTGCCCGGAGGCAAAGGATTGGTCCTTTACCCCTGGCTCGGGAAAGCCAGGAAATAAACCGGTTTCAGCGGGAATTTAATGCGGGCATCCTGATCGATCTTCGACTGGTGTTCCACCCACAGATCGACGAAAGTTTCCAGGTCGATCAGTCGCACCCTGTGCTGCGTTTGCGTCATAGCAAACTGGTTCAAATCATTCGTGCTGCCACCCAAAGAAATATACAAACCCACGTCATTGGGTTTCAGGACATTCATGAATGCACTTAACCCATCCCGGGTGGACACCTGGGATTTGTTGGCCACATGGACAACGATGCGGGCGCTATTAAGACCAAGTGGATCCATATAGCAGATGAGATCTACCAGTTCGTTATCCTCCCCGATCGGACCCGACCAGGCAATGGTGCATCCCATCGCTTTCAAAAGCACGCTGACCATTTCGCGCAGGTCGCGCATATCGAGATTATCGATATATTGCCGGATCTGCTCCCATGAATTTTCCACGGCAAAGTTGTAAGGGTTCGCCCCTATCTGGACCAGGCGGTTATTCTCACTGGCTTTCCACTGGACAAACAGGCGGACAGATTCCTCGAAGAAATCCGCGGCATTCTTGTAGCGCTTGCAAGCTTCGCGGCCTGCTTCCGTGATGAACCAGCGTCCATTCTTGGTTTTTTCCAGCCAGCCGGCCCGGACGAGGGGGATCGTTCCCACCCGGATAACCACTTCATAGCGAGGCGAATAGGGAGCATAAGGATAGTAGCCGGTCTCATACTCAGAGAGCGGTACCGTGGCCTGGATATAGCGCATGATCTCCGACACGTAGAGCCCTTGTGGTTCGAACCACAAAAGGTCGAAGACCAGACGAAGTATCTCGCTGATCCGGTTTACCGTGATATCAGTCATTACTCGCTCGCATGAGTTGGATGTCCTGAAACCTGGATCGGCAGCATCCAGGGAAATTAAAACTGGAAGTTCAGGGGCTCCCTTTTTGGATCAATATGCATGGGGTCTTGAGAGTAATACTGTTTGCGGTTCATCCTGATAAATTCGGCGATTTCCGCCTCGGGGATAAGATGGCGGCCGCCACCCAGCAGATAACCCGGTGACCAGAAATCCCGCAGGAATTCATTGCGGGTGAACCTGGCAAAATTCGTCATGATCATTTGTGAACTATCCCTCCTGATCACTTTGATGTGTGCGGCGGGAGCGAGAGTGGGAGGGATCCTGACCACCCACTGCATATAGGAGGGATTGATTACCAACTCTTCAAGACGCCAGCTGTTGGCCAGGAAAATATTTGGCAGCTCCACCTTCAGGAATCTGGCGCAATCGTCATCCAGCTCGTGCGTTCGAATGCGCGGCACAAGCAGGCAGGCATAATACACATCAAACAGGCTGGATTCGGTCGGTCCGAGGGAGCTGCGAATCAGTTCACCAGTGACGTTTATCGGCGAATTGCTGTTTACGGATTGGTTTTCTGGAATTACGAAAGATGTCTGGGAATATGGGTTTCTTGGCTGAGGCTGCGTTGGACCCGTCCAGGCCGTCTGGCTTTCAGGTTCAGTCGCGCGGACTTCAGGTGCGAGGACGGGCGGTGTGGTAGTCAGTTCGCCAACATCGGGGTTTCGATAGGTATCCGACCTCGAGAGTTGCTTTTCGGGTACAGCGATAGCTTGGGGTGCCTCCGGCGTATTCGCCACCTGAAGCCGGGCTTCGGGGTTCTTGGGAAGAATATGCACTTCCGGCAGGGAAAGGCGAGGATTCCTGAGCACATTGGTTAAATACCTGGTCTGGCTGCGAAGAATATCAAAGGGAGTCTCGGAGTCAAAGGCGAGTGCCAGGATGATCCCGACGGCCACCACGGTGGCGGACAGGAGGTGATTCCTGCTGGTGGTCTGCAAGCGGACCGGTTTAATCAAGTCGGCTGTACTGTCATCACCCCAATATCTGCGGACCAGGCGTGAGCACTCTTCGACCGCATCCTTCGAAAGCTCACCGGAATGAGCCAGGATACCGGTATTCGAAACAAGCATCGCTTCCTGTACGACCAGGTTGGATGTGGCTGCGACCAGGTTTTTTGTCGCGAGGGTTTCATCCATATACCAGGAGGGAACCGTGTCTTCCGTCCGGCTGCCAAAATTCGAATCAACGTATTGAGAGGTTTGTTGGCGGGTTTCGTCCCCGTCCTGGATCAGGTCCATCAATTCCCTCTGAACAAAAGGCTTGCGTAAAAATTTCCAGGGGCGCAAATCTTCCATCTCAGGGGGTGGATACTTCTTGGATATCAAGATTATTGAGATGGGGGGAAATGCGTTTCGCAAGGTAAAGCCCTGCTCCAATACTTTCTCGACCCCCATTTCCATGTCCAGCAAGGCAAAATTGAGCATCCCGCTCTTCCTGGTCTGGGTAATGGCCTCAGAAATGGATGTAGCAACGATCACATTGCAGGAGGCTTCTTTACCCAGGCTTTGGCTGACGATTTCGCCAAAATCCGAGTGAGGAGTCACAATCAAAATCTGCTTTTGCGACATAGCATGCCTTCTTTTGTAACCTGGATATGCTCGATTAAAGAAACATTAAGCCAAGATTATGATTAACTTAAAGATTCTATGGCGTATAGCTAAATTATGTATCCAACCGGTCAGGAGAGAAATAAGGAAAATACTGAAATCCTTGTATAAAAGGCGCTGCAGCCAGTGTCATTGTGCATGCATACCTCCTGACACCGATCACATAGTCGATCGCGCTCTACCCTTACGCAGACCTGGTTGTTAATTCCCATTGACCGTACCCGAATACCTTGTGAACCTAAATTCCCCTGATCCAAAAGCACAATAAATCCGTGAAGATTGGAGGATAATCTGGTGGTTTTCCCTATTCCCTTTCCATATAAATAGTGCAATAATTCATGAGTCAATTCTTCCATCTGCGCCAAAAATGATCCCACTTGTCCTCCTTTGGAGCGGATTATCGTCATTACTACTACGTATTGTTATGGTGTAAAATAAGATTGACGATTAAGCGATTAATCGTGTCCTGACTTCATTTATTTACGTTGAAATATTTATCGGGCTTCATTTTCGTCCGCTGGATTTTAATATCTTTTATCGCTGAAATCGGGTGGACCCGCGCAATTAATGCAGGGAATTATTGAGGTAGCCTCATGTGGGATGATGCGTTTTTTATTATGGATGATCCGCATTCAACAGGCACTCCTGGTATCACCTTGGCCGGGGGAAAACCCGAGGTGAGATGAGCATATTCCTCAGTGAATGTGCGGGATGCCTGTACGGGCAGGAATTTGGGGTTTTCGGCCTTCCAAGTGATTTTAGATTTCGAAAAATACGTAATTCGTGCAATAATACCCACGCTATCCTGCGCATATTTCCATCCGGGATGAGACGCAGTCGATTGTTCCCGGGAGCCCCAAGCAGTGCTTTACCCTCCATCCGGGATTTCAAGGATTTTTCCGGGTATGGAAGGGCATCACAGGTATAGTTTTGGTAAAAATGATTGCTTTAAACCCGTAGCAGCCAAGAATATTTCCCCCCGAGTGGAGGTCTTCCCGGAATTCCAACCAGGAAGGAGGTGTTGAGCATAAAAAAGATCAAAGTATTAATCGCTGACGACCATGTTATGGTCCGGCAGGGTTTCATCGTCTTGCTCAACGCCCAACCCGACATCGAGGTCATCGGCGAAGCCGCGGATGGCAACGAAATGGTCGAACAGGCTGAAAGCCTGCACCCGGATGTGGTCCTGGCAGATATCAGCATGCCCAACCTGAACGGCATCGAAGCCACCAAGGTAATCCACCAACGCAATCCAGAGATGCCCGTGGTGATGATCACGGTCCATACTTCCTCTTCTTATGTCGTTCGTGCCCTGAGGAGCGGGGCGCGTGGATACGTAGTAAAAAATGACGATTTTCAGCATGTCGTCCAGGCCATCAAGGCGGTCAGCGAGGGACAACGTTATTTAAGCAGCCAGGTTTCCGAGCAGATCATCGATGCAGTCGTTTCCGGGACAAGCCAGGATTTCACCATGGATGAGCGCATCTCCATCCGGGAAAGGGAAATCCTGCAACTGATCGCGGAAGGCAATTCCAATTCACAGATCGCCAAGAAGCTGGTCATCAGCGCACGGACGGTGGAAACACATCGCACGAATATCATGCGTAAACTGGAACTCACCTCCCAGATCGATATACTCCGCTATGCGATCCAGCACGGTCTCGCCCAGCTTGAGTAGCAATCCATCCCCACAATTGCATTTATTCACCCTTCTTCCATTTATTTACAGATGATTGTTTGACTGCCGGGACACAATCTCGCAGGATTAAACTTCCGGGACACAGAAATGTGCCTGGTTTTTTTTATATTCCAAGTGCCCGAGAGTCTTTGGTGAAGATTCCCCTTCGCCGAATTTTATATATATATCGTACAATATCTCCATAACGAGTTTTTTTTCGAATGATCGGACGGGAGCGGTCTGACCCGTCTCCGGTAACCTGCGCATGATTTAACTGCTGTCCAACGAAGAGATCGAGTTCTGCGATGCACATCCTGCTCATCCACCAGGCTTTTGCCGCACTTGACGAACCCGGCGGGACCCGCCATCACGAATTCGCCCGGGCCCTTGCGGCGCGCGGGCACCGCGTGACGGTGATCGCCAGCCGGGTGAGCTACCTGACGGGAACCCCCCTATCTGCTCAATCCGATCCCAGGGCCGCGGGAGAAATGGCTGAGCAAGGCGGGGTGAGGGTGATCCGGACTGCCTCCACAACAAGCCTGCATAAATCCATCATCCGGCGGGTCTTCGCCTTTATATCGTTTATGGCTGCCTCGTTTTTCATTGGGTTGGGCGTTAAAAATGTGGATGTGGTCTGGGGTACATCGCCCCCCATTTTCCAGGGCATCACCGCCTGGCTGCTGGCGCGGCTCAAGCGGGTTCCATTCCTGTTCGAAGTGCGCGATTTGTGGCCGCAGTTTGCGATCGCAGTGGGCGTGTTAAAGAACCCCATCCTGATCAAATTATCCTTGTGGCTCGAGCGTTTCCTGTACCGCCGCGCGGCCGTGGTGATGGTCAACAGCCCAGGCTACGTGCACCATGTAATGGAACACGGCGCACGCCGGGTTGAACTGGTCCCCAACGGCGCCGACCCGGAGATGTTCGATCCTGCCGAAAATGGTTCCGGTTTTCGAAGCCGGCACAACCTCACCGATAAATTTATCGTGTTATATGCTGGAGCTCACGGCCTGTCGAATGATTTAAAAGTTGTCCTGGAATCCGCCTTGATCCTGTCGAAAACCAGCCCCGGGGTCATGCTGGTGCTGCTCGGGGATGGCAAGGAAAAGCCCGCCCTCCAGAAACAGGCCTCCGGGATGGATCTTCACAACGTCTTGTTCCTGCCGCCCATTCCAAAGATGGAGATGCCCACAGCCCTGGCAGGAGCCGATGCCTGCCTGGCCATCTTAAAACCGATCGAAGAATATAAGACCACTTACCCCAACAAGGTCTTCGATTACATGGCAGCAGGCCGGCCCATCGCACTCGCGATCGACGGGGTTATCCGCGCCGTGGTCGAGCGGGCGGGTTGCGGGGTTTTCGCCCAGCCCGGCGACCCGGCTGCCCTGGCGGAGGCTGTCAAAAAGCTGGCGGCAGACCCAGACCGGAGTAGGTCCATGGGACTGGCGGGACGCAAATACCTTGAAGAAAATTTCAGCCGGACCGTCATAGCAGAAAAAATATTGGACATCCTGAACAGTTTGCCTAACTAGGAGAAGATATGCCTGCCATCGCCTTCAATCGCTTTTACCGCTACACCGCCTTCATTCGCTTGTTAAAAAAACTCGTAGAGGAAAACCCAAACCTGCTGCGGCTGGAAAGTATTGGCAAGAGCCACGAGGGGCGGGATGTCTGGTTGGTGACTGCCACAAACTTTGAAAGCGGTCCGGATGTGGAGAAACCCGCCATGTGGGTGGATGGGAACCTGCATGCCTCCGAGGTGGCCGGCTCAATAGCTGCCCTGTATTTCATCAACACCCTGGTCACCCGTTACGGGAGGGACGCTGAAGCCACCGCTGCCCTGGATACGCGTGCCTTTTACATCGTCCCACGTGTCAACCCCGATGGTGCAGAATGGGCGCTGGCCGATAAACCCCGCATCGTCCGCTCGAGCACACGTCCCTATCCCTACGACGAGGAACCGGTGGAGGGGCTGCTCCAGGAGGATATCGACGGCGATGGGCGCATCCTGACCATGCGGATCCCTGACCCGAACGGCGCCTGGAAAACCCATCCCGACGACCCGCGCCTGATGATCCGCCGAGACCCGGTCGAATCAGGCGGGACCTATTATCGGCTGCTGCCCGAAGGCTTGCTGCGCAACTTCGACGGAGTCACCATCCAGCCCCAGGGAGCCCGGGAAGGCCTGGACCTGAACCGCAACTTCCCGGTGGCATGGAAACAGGAGAACGAGCAACATGGAGCGGGTCCGTACCCGGTCAGTGAACCGGAGTCGCGCAACATTGTGGACTTTATCGTCCGGCACCCCAACCTAACCGGCGTGGTCACCTTCCACACTTACAGCGGCCTGCTCCTGCGCCCGTACGACGACCGGGCCGACGACGAGTTCCCACCTGAAGACCTGTGGACCTACAAGAAGATCGGCGACCAGGGTACCAAAATAACCGGTTACCCCAACGTCTCCTGTTATCACGAATTCCGCTACCATCCCAAGCATGTGACCACCGGCGCCTTCGACACCTGGATGTACGATCATCTCGGGGTCTTTTCCTGGACGGTGGAACTCTGGAGCCCCATGCGCCAGGCTGGGATCAAAGATTACAAGTACATCGAATGGTTCCGCGACCACCCGCTCGAAGATGATATCAAAATGATGAAATGGAACATTGAAGTGCTGGACGGAAAAGGCTACGTGGATTGGTACACTTTCGACCACCCCCAGCTGGGTATGGTGGAACTCGGCGGGTGGGACTCGATGAATTATTTTTACAACCCGCCGCTGAAATTCCTCGAAAAGGAAATCAAGGTCTTCCCCGAGTGGATCATCTGGCACGCAATGATCTCGCCAAAACTTTCGCTGCGTTCGACGGAGGTCAAATCCATCGGCAAAGGGACTTACCGCCTGCGAATAGTGGTGGAGAATACCGGCTGGCTGCCATCCTACGTTACCAAGAAAGCTGTGGAGAAAAAGGTTTCGCGCGGCGTCATCTGTGAGATCGAACTTCCGGAGGGAGCCAGCCTGCAGTCAGGCAAGCCGCGCCAGGAACTGGCGCAGTTGGAGGGACGCGCCTATAAAGCTGCCTTCCCCGAGGGTTGGGAAGGAGGCACCGACGATCGGCTGAAGGTCGAATGGGTGGTGCGCGCCCCCCAAGGTGGCAGAGTCAAACTGACGGCGCACCACGAGCGCGCCGGAGTAGTGAGGGTGGAACTCGAATTGAAGTAAAAGACCAGCCCTGCGATTTTCCCGCAGGGCTTTTTTTATCTTAAAGATTTAAGAGTCGATCCGCGAAGGAGAGAAATTCGCGAAGATTTATAGAAGTTTTTTTCCCTTTCGCATGTTCGCCGTAAAAAATTGCCAATCGACTATATGAACCACGGGCAATGACGGTTTCCAGGGATTGCAAACTATACGTGAACTTGCTATACTAATTTATGTTTTAAATAGTAATTTTAATTGGAGGCTATAAAAATGAGCGACAAATATTTAAAGAGTCTTTTGGGCGAAAATGAGCAGGTGCTTTTTGTAACGCACCAGCATTGGCTGGTGCTGGCGGGTGAAATCCTGCTCGAGAGCCTGTTATCGGTGGCATTGATCGTGGCAGTTATTCTGATGTATGTTCTGCGGATCATCTTGAATCCTCTCGTATTTCTCGGGCTCCTGCTGCTCATCTTCCCGCTGATCAGCCTTTTTCGGGACGTCCTGATCTGGTCGAACCGCAAGTACGTGGTAACAAACCGGCGCGTGATGCAGCTGGCTGGCGTTTTCAATAAGAACGTCACAGACTCCTCACTTGACAAGGTCAACGACGTGAAGTTGACCCAGTCCTTCCTGGGACGGATGCTCGGTTACGGCAACATCGAAATCCTGACCGCCAGCGAGTTGGGCGTGAACATGTTCATGCACATCGGCAAGCCCATCCAGTACAAGGCTGCCATGATCAATGCCAAGGAAAAATTGGAGCACGCTCCAGTTCCAGCAGCTCCCGCACCGAGCCGCCCGGCACCCAACCTGGCGGACCTGCTGACACAACTCGACACGCTGCGCCAGCACGGCGTGCTGACCGAGGAAGAGTTCCAGGCTAAGAAATCGGATTTGCTGAAGAAGATGTAAACGTGTTTCGTTCGGCAGCCCGGGTAGTATCCAGGTCGCATTATTTTATTGAGAAACAAAGGATATTATCCAAATTACAGGTAACCATTATTCATATAAAGGAACAATAGATGAGAAAAGTGATCGTGTTCAATCGGGTATCCATTGACGGTTATTTTACTGGGCCCAATGGGGAAATTGACTGGTTTGTGCATGATCCCGAAGTGGACAAAGCCGCCCACGCGCGCATGCACCCGGACACGGTTTTATTTGGCAGGGTGACCTACCGGATGTTTGAAGGGTATTGGCCCGCGGTGGGCAAAGACGGCAATGCAACCCGGGAGGAGCGGGCTTTGTCGGACGAATTAAACCAGATGACCAAAGTGGTTTTTTCAAACACCCTTAAGGAAGTTACCTGGGTAAATTCCAGGTTGATAAAAGGCGATATCCCCGCGGAGGTGCGCAAGTTAAAGCAGGGGGATGGACCCGACATGGTCATCTTCGGAAGCGGCACGATCGTGGAACAGCTTACCAAGGAAGGATTGATTGACGAGTATATGATTGTGGTGACTCCCGTCATCCTGGGAGCGGGAAGACCGCTGTTTGGCAGCCCCGACAGGATCAACCTAAAACTTTTGGAAGCCAGGTCATTTCCTTCAAAAAATGTCCTGTTACATTATGAATTGGCGGGTAGGTGAAATATCCTATGCGCGTGCCTTTGAGGCGGACTTCTATCCTCAGCCGGCTTGTACTCAACCCGTGAGCCTTGCATCATGGACGCAGAGAGGCAGCCAACTAACAGCAAACGCCTGATGTCGATCGAAAGGAGTGCCACCATGAATATGAAAGAACACATCCTTGCCGCTTTAAGAGAGCAGTTTAAACGTTGGGAGGAACTCCTGGCGGGTATGAGCGAAAAGCAGATCACAACAGCCCACTCGCCTTCCGGATGGTCCACCAAGGATGAAATTTCCCATTTATGGGCCTGGCAGCAGCGCTCCATCGCCCGCCTGGCGGCCGCAACTCTCGACCGGGAACCCGATTTTCCCAAGTGGCCTGCAGAGCTGGACCCGAATGTGGATGAAAACACTGACAAGATCAATGCCTGGATCCATGAAACCACCAGGAAGGATCCCTGGTCGAAGGCTTACCTGGATTGGAAAATAGGGTTTCTCCGGTTCCTGGAGCTCGGGGAGAAAATTAAAGAAAAAGACCTGTTGGATGAAAGCAAATATACGTGGATGAAGGGGGCTCCTCTCGCTTTCGCGCTCCTGTCTTCCTACGACCATCACCAGGAACATTACGACGGAACGGTTGACTGGCTGGGTCAGATCGGGATAAAGTAACATGCTGGTGGAGAAAACAGGATGAGCGATTTGGTGTACGAGCAACTGGCAGATGCCCTGGATAAGCTTCCCAACGGTTTCCCCCGCACCTCAACGGGGGTTGAGATCAAGATCCTTAAAAAATTATTTTCACCCGAGGAAGCCGCCCTGGCATGCCAGCTTGACGGCACCTACGAACCACTTGACGAACCTGCCAAGCGGAATGGGTTGCCGGTCGATCTAACCCGCAAACAGCTCCTTAATCTGGTGCGGCGCGGCGTGCTTTGGCTCGAAAAAGAGAATGGAAGACCGTGCGTCCGGCTGGCTCCCTTCGTTGTCGGAATCTATGAAGCCCAGTTGGAACTCATGGACCACGAGCTTGCCCATCTCGTCGAAGATTACCTGGCGCATGGCGGCGCAGAGGGGATCATGAAACCGCAACCCGCCCTCCACCGTGTGCTGCCCGCCCGGGGTGCTCTGAAGACTGAAGCCGTGCTGCCTTATGAAGACGTTCGCGCGATCCTGCTCGAAGCCAACAGCTTCCACATCCAGGATTGCATCTGCCGCGCACAGCAGGACCAGCTTGGAAGCCGCAAGTGCGATTTCCCTGTCAATATGTGCCTGGGCTTTTCCTCGGAGGAAGGCGCTGCCGGTCCCGGATTTATTTCACGCGAAGAAGCCCTGGGAATTTTGGAAAAGAGTGAAGAGGTGGGGCTGGTGCATACGGTCAGCAACGTCATGCAGGGGGTCGGTTACGTCTGCAACTGCTGCGGCTGCTGCTGTGCCATCCTACGCAGTATCAACGAATGGGGCATCGAGAACTCGGTGGCATATGCCAACTATGTTGCCGTGATCGACGCTGAGATCTGCGCCTCGTGCGGCGATTGCATCCGGCGCTGCCAGGTGAATGCCATCTCTGAAGGGGAAAACTCCTCCGTTGTGGACCGGGCACGCTGTATCGGCTGCGGGTTGTGTGTCACTGGTTGCCCCAACGACGCGGCCCGACTGGAACGCAAGTCGGAATCGGAGATCGTCCTTCCGCCGGTGGATTTCGCTGCCTGGGAGCATGAGCGCCTGCATAACCGGGGGTTGTAGGAGAGCCAAAATAGTCGTCCCATTTTTCATACACAGTAATGAAATTCACCAAAAAATCCGATCCGAAAACCAAACACAGTAAATCCACACGCTTGAAAGAATATGATTATTCACAGGCGGGAGGGTATTTCATTTCGGTCAGCACATAGAGAAAGGAGTGCTTATTTGGGGAGGTGGCTGATGGGGTGGTACAGGTTAATTCATTGGGGAAAATTGTCCAGGAATGTTGGAAAGAAATCCCAATCCATTTTGAAAATGTGGATGTTGATGTCTCTATACGTAATGCCGAATCACATTCTTGGCATCATTCTCATTCACGAAAAAGATAAGGCTTTCGTATGGGCGCAGCATGCTGCGCCCATACCAACAACCGCATCCGCCAGCCGGCGAGGAATTACCCCAGACGTTAAGCCCGGATCATTGGGAGCGATTGTCCGGTCTTTCAAGTCTGCTGTCGCCCGTCACGCTGGGATCGAATTGAATTCTGGCACCATCTGGCAAAGATATTCTTACGAACATATTATTCATAACCAAGCCGATTACGAACGGATCGCTGCTTACATCCTCACGAACCCGGCTAACTGGGATCAAGACGAAGAGAATCCTTTAAATCCTGAATGTCTGAATAGCCGTGTACTCGGAATTTATTTTTTCTTGACCATTCAGAACATTTGTGCTAAAATGCGCGCGCCCGAGATTCATGATTGTTAATTCATCTTACCTTTTGATCTTTATTCTTTTTGACTTAAATCGATTGCCGTCCTTCACATATCATACCGTTTTTGGTTCGCTAACAAATGAACACTCCTTCCCCATCTGGTATTCGTTTTGGGTTCGTTCCGAGGAACAAATTAGCCAGAATGGGACATTAATATGGAAGAACAACGAGATGTATTCGTTCCTCATTTGTTCCTCAGGAACAAATGCGCGGCAGTAATATTAAGCGCCTGAACCTCTCATTAAGGAGATGAGTCGTCGATGTGGGTTTCGTCTATCATCAGAACCATTAGACCATTTGCGCTATAATCAATTAACCATGCCCATCACCCGCTCGAAAAAAACTTTCGATAAGCTCCCTCCCCGTTCCGGGAAACGCGGCCTCCCCAGCCCGGAACCGGAACCCGTCAGCGTTCCCATTCGCTCCCGCAAACCAAGGAAATCATCCAAGTCCAATGTCTCGCCAGAACGTTTCTCGGTGCTCGACAGCATCCCGCCCGAGCGCAGGATGGATATCCTCGGGGTAGTGCTGGCCATAGTCGGTCTGGTGACGTTGCTGAGCCTCTTCTCGGCTACCAGGAGCAGTTTAACCGGCAGCTGGATCAACATCCTGGCCCAAGTGTTCGGATGGGGGGATTACATTCTGCCAGTGGCACTGCTCATCCTGGGTGTCTGGCTGGTAGCCCGCAACGTGGACCGTCTGCCGGCACTCAATATTGAACGCCTCACCGGCATGCTGCTCCTGTTCATAGGCCTGCTGGTGGCTTTCCACGGCCTGGACGGCCCGACCGCTACAGCCATCGATCGCGCCCGAACCGGCAGCGGCGGAGGTTACATCGGTGCCCTGCTGCAGGAGGGATTGGTAGGCGCCATCGGTGCAGTGGGGACGATCATTGTGGTGGTTGCCTGGCTGCTCATCGCGCTGGCAATGACCCTCGACCTTTCGATGCAAGATATGTTCAAGTGGGCGGGACCGCTGGGTGCGAAACTCAATACCTGGCTGAAACAACGCATCCAGAAAAAAGCCTCTGGTTCATCCGGGAGCGTTTCGCCGGAAGAACCGCTCGACGATTTCACCCCCCTGTTGCGCCCTCCGCTTGTGGAACCGATTCCGACCATGCCGCCGGGAGTGACGGTGAGAACCAACCTGCCCTCCACCCCGGCCATCACCTGGGTATTGCCCAAGGTTGCCAATATCCTGGAACCCCCGGAGGCTCCCAAGGTCAACGAGGAATTTATCGAGAAGCGCGCCCGGTTGATCGAAGAGACGCTGACCTCCTTCGGTGCCCCCAGCCAGGTGATCGAGATCAGCCGCGGGCCCACGGTCACGATGTTCGGAGTGGAACCGCTCTTCGTCGAGTCCCGTTCCGGTCAGACGCGCGTGCGCGTTGGCAAGATCGCTTCGCTGGCAGACGACCTGGCACTGGCCCTGGCGGCACCGCGCATCCGCATCCAGGCCCCGGTGCCGGGACACGGCTACGTGGGTATCGAAGTTCCGAACGAAGAGATGGCGCTGGTGGCTTTGCGGGAAGTGGTGGAGAGTGAGGTGTTCACCCGCAGCAAAGCGCCTCTGCGTTTTGCACTTGGCAAGGACGTGGCGGGGCACCCAAAGATCACCAGCCTGGAATCCATGCCGCATTTGCTCATTGCCGGGACCACCGGTTCGGGCAAATCGGTGTGCGTCAACGCCATTCTCACCTGCCTGTTGTTGAACAACACCCCCGACGACCTGCGCCTGATCCTGGTGGACCCCAAGCGGGTCGAACTGACCGGTTACAATGGCGTCCCGCACCTGCTGGCGCCGGTGGTGGTGGAGATCGAACGGGTGGTGGGCGCGCTGCAATGGATGACGCGCGAGATGGACAATCGCTACCATAAGTTCGCAGAGATCGGGGCGCGCAACATCGCCGATTACAACCTGCGCATGACCGCACAGGGAGGCAAAAGACTGCCCTTCCTGCTGGTGGTGATCGACGAACTGGCTGACCTGATGATGATCTCCCCCGACGAGACGGAGCGCACCATCACCCGTCTCGCCCAACTGGCGCGCGCCACCGGTATCCACATGATCATTGCCACCCAGCGGCCTTCGGTGGACGTGGTGACCGGGCTGATTAAAGCCAATTTCCCGGCTCGCATCGCCTTCGCGGTGGCATCCAATACCGACAGCCGCGTCATCCTCGATCAACCCGGTGCGGAACGCCTGCTCGGGCGCGGTGACATGCTGTTCCAGGCGCCCGATTCTCCTGCGCCGGTGCGTTTGCAGGGTGTTTTTGTCTCGGATATCGAGATCACCCGCCTGGTGGAATACTGGAAACAGCAGGCGGGCGCCTCCAGCCCTTATGGAGCGGCGGCCGGGAATTCGGGCGGATCAGCTGGCGCAATCCCTCCGGGTGCATCCCTTGCGACCCCTGGTCTGGGGGTAAAACAAGTACCCATGTTCGAGGATATTACCGCCCTGCAAGGCGACCCGCTCCTGAGCGATGCGATAGACACCGTGCGTCGCGAGGGGCGCGCGTCGGTCTCAATGCTGCAGCGCAAGATGCGCATCGGCTACACGCGCGCTGCCCGCCTGGTGGATACCATGGAAGAAAAGGGGATAGTCGGTCCGCCCGAATCGGGTACCGGGGTACGCGAAGTACTGGATTACGGACCGGCCGCGCCTCCGAAAGAGGATTGATTTCTGAAGAAGGGTCACTGCCTATTTAGGACCGTTTGGTTCGCTATTTTTATATAATTAATGCTAGGTGGGAGGGTTTTTCAAGAAGTCCTCTTGACGCCTGTCTAATAGAATATGCCAAACAGTGATTGTTTGGAGGTGCACTATGAGCGAGGCAATTGCTGATTTAATGAATGAACACGAAGCGATCCTTTCTGCCATTAAGATCATGGGAAGTATGCTCGATACCATGGAAACAACCGCATCAGTGGATACCAGTGAAATTCATAATTTCATCAGGTTCTTAAAAGAGTTCGCGGATAAGTGCCACCACGGGAAAGAGGAGGGTCTGTTGTTCCCGGCGATGATTGCGACGGGCAATCCGGATACGAGTGGACCAATTAGTATGATGCTTGCAGAACACGCCCAAGGCAGTAAGTTGATCAAGGAAATGGAAGAATCAACGTCAACGAGCGTGGACCTGCCGAAGTTCGCCCAGACAGAAAAAGTATATGCACATCTTATAAGGAATCACATACAGAAGGAAAATTGGATATTATTTCCCATGGCTGAAAATGTTTTAACCGAAGCACAATTGGAAACGCTCCATGAAGGGTTTGAAAAACACGAAGAGAGGGTGATCGGACGGGGAAGGCATGAAGAACTGCATGCCATGCTAAAAAGCCTCCAGGAAAAATATCCGGAGGAATAAGGGATAACATTGATCCTGCAATGTCTGGCACAACCCTGGGCGAGGCACGGGATTACAGTCCTGCTACCGCTCCGCAGGATGATCGATTATAGAGGAGCCCCTTGAGGTCACTCCTGGTTTTTTTACAGGCAATCAAAATAAAAGGGACAGGGCGTGCTGAAATAATTAACAAAATTATATTGCTTGTATAATTTTATTAGGAGACCTGGCTTGTCATCACCATGGGGGAAAAGCTGAAAATCCCCAATAATTTCAAATCAATCCAAATTGTGCTTGATAATGACATGCGTAGAATAGTTTTAGGCAGCTATTTTGAGATGCAAGTACAGACTGAAACAATCATTCCTTATTGGAATAGGGCTGATCAAGCCATCTTTTTTTTATCTTAAATTGCAGCCAATATCGAAAAGGCTTGTTGCCAAAAATAAACAAGTGAGGAGGCAAAAACGAAGAAATGGATTCTGTTTGGGCTACTAGTCCTTTTCATTGCCATATCCTTCATCTTCTGGTTGCCTGCCTTTTTGGCGACCGATACGCTCACCGATTACCTGTGCGTAATCGGGAGGCTTCTTGCCCTGGTCGGGTTTATCCTGATCCTCTTTCAGGTCGTATTGAGTTCCAGGACCAAATGGCTCGAGCGAAACCTTGGTCTGGATAAAATGCTTGGCATTCACAAGACGACCGGCGTGATCGGCTTTGCCTTCATGCTTTCCCATCCTGTCCTGCACGCCTCTTCCGACATCCTGGCGCAGGGTTATGTCACCTTGTTGTGGCCCATGATTTTTGGTTTAATTGTGGTGCTGCTTGCCCTTGTGACCGTGGGTTCCGCCCTACTTTACGGAAGGCTGCATTTGAATTACGAAACATTCAAGCAGATGCATTGGTTTAATTTCATCATCCTGCCCATCATTTTTACCCACAGCCTGCTTTTGGGCACCGATCTTGGGAACCAACCACCGCTGCGCATCTTCTGGTATTTTCTGGGTGGTCTGTACTTGCTGCTCGTGGCAGTCATCCTATGGAAGCGCGTCCAGGTCCGGCGGAATCTGTCGCAGATCACTGACGTTGTGCAGGAAACACCCGATACATGGAGCCTGCACTTTAAAGGTGGAAAACCTGATCACAAGCCCGGACAATTCATGATGCTCTCCCTGCTCCATAATGGACACCGGGGAGAACCGCACCCGTTCACCATAGCCTCCAGTCCGACCAGCGGCGACCTTTCCGTTTCCGTTAAGGCGGTGGGAGATTTCACCTCGACCGTAAAGGATACCACCCCAGCAGATGGGGCGTATATCGATATGCCCTACGGAACCTTCAGTTTTCTCAACTATGACGCCCCGAACCTGGTCTTCATTGCCGGGGGTATCGGCATTACTCCCTTTATGAGCATGCTTCGATATATGGCGGATAAGAAGCTGGAACAGAATGTGATCCTGATCTGGGGTAATAAGACAGAAAAAGATATCGCCTTCAAAGGTGAGTTGGAACAAATTGCCGCCGCCATGCCCTCCCTGCGAGTCATCCATGTACTTTCGAACCAACCGGAATGGCATGGCAAAAAAGGGTATGTTGACACCGAATTTCTTCGTAAACACCTGGATGGTGTCGCTAACCCCCAGGTTTTCGTCTGCGGACCGCCCGTGATGATGACAAAGGTGGTGCGGGCTCTGCAGCAGACAGGCGTGCCGAAGACACGGATTCACTTCGAGCGGTTTGCATTAAGGTAGATCATCTACTACACAGCAATTTATGCGTGCTATTCCTATGCAGGGGTGATCAAGCGATGCCCCTGCATTTTCATTCCATCCATAACCCGTTGGTGGACTCCATCCAATCGGCGATCTTTTCCACGGCATGGGGGATATCGTTATCGGAGACATCCAGTTCCAGTTTTGGAAGAATAGACTCGCCCACCAATCGTTTAATGACTTCCTGCTCGCGGATAAAAGCTGACAGGTCGTTATACTGGTCCGGTTTGCCGGACACTTTCAAGCGTTCCTCCCGCGCCGCTGCGAAGGACTTGGGGGCACGGTTCAGGAAAACCAGCCGGAAATTGAGCGGCAGCAATCGCTCTTCCAGCCAGCGGAAATCGTAATCTTTTTTATTAATCTGAAGCTGGTATGCGCGCGTCGAGATGTGAAATCGGTCCACGATCCAGGAGTAATAACGCTGGAGTTCGAACAGCCGCGCCCAGGTGGCGTAGGTTTCCATCGCCAGGGCTTCCTCCTGCGGCTCGAAGTTGATCGGTCCGCGCCCCCAGGGATAGTTAGTAAAGGCGCACCATTCCGCTGAAATAAGCGGGGAATGGTAGCGATAGTTGCGCGGCCCGACGATGCGCGGGTGCTCGTTGAGGGCAAAGGCGATATCTGTCTTGAAGGTCAGGCGGGTGCCTTCGAGGATGATCTTTGGTGTGAGCTTATGACCCATGCTTTGAATTATAAATGTCTTTATGGTATGATTCTCAACCTACAAGGTTCCTATGGAAGACAAAATTACCATCACTGAAGGCCCACCCCCTGTTTTCGAGCCCGTCCAGGACGGCTGGGCGCTCAGTCTCGGCGAAGGCCCGTTCCTGCCGCTGACCCTGCTCACCCGACTGCGGGCGTTTAACAGCCCGGCGCTGGTGGAACGATGTTACCGGCGCTGGAGGCAAAACGAACCCATCCACCTGCATTATCGCAACGACCTGGGAATGGAAGAAAAAGCTCCCATCGTGGCAGCGCGCTCGATGGAAACCAACGAAGGCCATGTGCTCCTTCTCTGGATCCAGCTTGACCCGCAGAAAGTTCACCTCGAGCTGGACACGGGTGATGATGAACCGGACAAGGAATAGCATTTTGGGGCATGCTGAAATTTAAATAACCTGATTACAGGTCCATCTTATTCCCGGTATTTATTGTAAAAATTGATTGAAGGATGGAAGGGTTTTCAACAGGTTTCGTCCCATTCTGGGTTGAACCATATTCCCTGCAAATCCCTCTTTTTATCATTATAGATCACGAGGAAAATAAATTATTCGCTGTTTGTGTTAAAAATCACGAGAATAATCATGCACGCCCATGGAATTCGTCATATTGACTTAGTTTTGATTATCGGGTACCTTTAATATGAAAGTAATTCCTGGTGGAAATAATTATGCTTGACTGGTTGGAAATAGCATAGGATTGAGCGGGCGTCCCGTCCGGGGTGCCCGCTTAAATTTTCACCGCAATTCAATCCACATAAATTAAGGAGATGAACATGGCAGGACAGATTAACGCTTTCGAAATGGCGCAAAAGCAGTTTGATAGTGTTGCCAAGCTGCTCAAGCTCGACCCGCAGATGGCCGAGGTTCTCAGGTGGCCGATGCGCGAGTTTACATTCCGCATCCCGGTACGCATGGACAACGGCAGCATGCGCATTTTCCAGGGCTACCGCGTCCAGCACAACGATGCCCGCGGACCGAACAAAGGCGGCATTCGCTTCCATCCCGCAGAGACACTCGATACGGTGCGCGCCCTGGCAACCTGGATGACCTGGAAATGCGCGGTTGCGGACATTCCGCTTGGCGGTGGCAAGGGCGGCATCATCGTTGACCCGTCCACACTTTCCGTGGCTGAAAAGGAACGCCTGTGCCGCGGTTGGGTGCAGATCATGTGGAAAAATATCGGTCCCCGCACGGATGTGCCCGCGCCAGATGTTGGGACAACTCCACAGATGATGGGTTGGATGATGGATGAGTATTCGAAACTGTGCGGCGTATATACCCCGGGAGTTTTCACCGGCAAACCGCTGGGCGGGGGTGGTTCGGAAGGCCGTACCGAAGCGACCGGTTATGGCGTCATCTATACCGTGCGTGAAGCCATGAAGCACCTGGGCATTGACCCGAAAAAATCCGTGGCAGCCATCGAAGGCTTCGGCAACGTTTCTCAATATGCATCCATCGGTTTCATCGAAATATTGGGCGGGAAGGTGGCCTGCGTATCCTGCTGGGACCGCAATGACAAGACTTCTTATACTTACAGCCATAAAAACGGAGTGGACCCGCGCTTCCTGCTCACCATCGTGGACCAATATGGCACGATCGACAAGAAAAAGGCAGAGGCTGCCGGTTACGTTGTCGAAGATGGCGAGAAATGGATCGAGAAGGATTGTAACGTATTGATCCCGGCTGCCATTGAAGGGCACGTCAATGGCGAAACGGTCAAGAAGATCTCGAAGAATGTCAAAATCGTGGCTGAAGGAGCCAATGGTCCGTGCACACCCGAAGCCGATGAGTACTTCAAGAAGAACAATATCTTTGATGTCCCGGACTTCCTGTGCAACGGCGGCGGCGTGACATGCTCATACTTCGAGTCTGTCCAGAATGATGCCAACTACTACTGGCCGAAGGAAGAAGTACTGCAAAAACTCGACCAGAAGATGACCTCTGCATTCCACGGCGTGCTGGATATGGCTCTAAAGCAGAGAGTTTATATGCGCGATGCAGCCTATATGGTTGCCATTGACCGCGTAGCCAAGGCAATGCAGTTACGCGGCTGGATCTAGTCCGATCTTTAATACCCGCTATTTCAGGACGCCAGGTAGCCCTGGCGTCCTTCGTTGTTGTATAATATGGTTATCCACTAAAAGCGAGCCTATAAAATAATGGACCTGCCCGAAGAGAACCCAAAGCCGGAAGAACCCACCCCCTCGGAAGAAAGCTTCCCCGAAGAGCCAGTCTTACCGGAGGGTTTTACTCCCATGGGCGACCTTTCGCATTTGCCGCGTGCCCGTCGAAGAAGGGCACGGCGCATGTTGGTTCCTCTTGCGGCAGACGAACGGGCTGCAATGTTGGACAACCTGGCACGGCGCGCCTTTCCATCTTTTGAATTCTTCCTGTTCGCCTTCCTGTGCGGGGTCATCCTGGGAACGGCTTACCTGCTGAATGCACCCGCCTTGCTCCTGGTGGGGGTTTTATTAGCTCCAATCCTGACCCCTTTTGTTGGCATGATGCTGGCAGCGGTCACCGGTTCCTGGAGGTTTTTGTTCCTGACCCTGGGGGTTCTATTGGTGGCCGGGGCTTTGGTTTTCCTGACCGGGGCGCTGGCTGGTCTGGCGGGTCGTTTGTGGGAGAATTTACCATTTACGTATGTCAGGATCCACGCCCAACTCTGGTGGCCGGATTTAGTGGTTGTAGCGCTGGGGGCAGCCCTGCTGGCAATCTCATTCGTTCGCTCCGAGCAAAAACCGGTCGTGGCAAGTGTAATGCTGGCATACGGGTTGTTCCTCCCGATCAGTGCCGCGGGAATTGGGCTTGGTATCGGGAAGAACATCGGCGGTGTTTCCCTCTGGCCGAATGGGTTGCTGGTCTCCTTGGTTCATTTGACCCTGGCAATGCTGGTTGGTGGGGTTTTCCTGATGGCAATGCATTTCAAACCCATCAAATCCAGCGGATATGTCCTGCCAGTTTTTCTTGGTCTGCTTTCCGTGGTAGTTTTGGTCGTTCTCACTGGCCTGGTTGCGATAATACGGGACGGCATAACATCTGCAAGAACCGTGGCACCAACACCCACGGACATTATCCTGCCATCCGCCACCCCGGTCTCAATCCTGACCTCAACGCCATCTCCCTCAACTGTTCCAAGTGCCACCTTTACGCTGACTCCCACCCTGACGCCAACTCCTGAATACGCCTTGATTGCTGCTTCTGTTGGTGGCGGGGCATCAATGCGCACCGAACCTGGTTCTGGCACAGTGATCATGGTATTAAGTAATGGCATCCTGGTCGAAGTCCTGCCTGAAACTCAAATTGTTCTCTCATCAATGTGGGTAAAGATCCGGTTCAATAACGTGGAAGGCTGGGTGCTGCAATCGGTGCTGGCTGCCACTACACAGGTGCCCGTCCCAACCGCTGCATTTACCCCAACCCCCTAGCATTCATCCTGATTCATGGAGTTATAGATGACCATCCATTTTGGTACGGACGGCTGGCGCGCCGTCATCTCGGATACATTCACATTCAATAACCTGCGCATGCTGACCCAGGCCATCGCGGATGCCGTGTCCTCGGAGTCGTGGGACAAATCCGGGAACGGCGGCTCCATTCCAGATCCCAAAAAGTTCGTGGTGGGTTTCGACACGCGTTTCTTATCCGACCGTTATGCCGGAGATGCAGCACGAGTCCTGGCCGCCAATGGTTTTAATGTCCTCCTGGCGCAATCAGATGCGCCCACTCCTGCAATTTCATATGCGGTCAAGCACCTCAAGGCTATTGCCGGAGTGATGATCACGGCCTCGCACAACGCCCCCCGTTATAACGGCGTCAAACTTAAAGCTTCATACGGTGGTTCTGCACTGCCTGAGCAATGCCACCGGGTGGAAGTTTACCTCAATGATAACGAGCAACGCGCCCGGGGTCCAAACTTGATGGACTTTGACCTGGCGCGTGAAAAGGGTCTTATCCAGAGATTTAATCCCCTGCCGGCATATTTTGAGCATCTGCGGACACTCATCAACAGCGATGTGATCGCAGAAAACCCTCCCTGTTTCGTCGTTGATTCGATGTATGGCTCTGGGCGGGGAGTGATAAAGGCCTTCCTGCAGGGAACCGGCTGCGAGATCACCGAAATCCGCTCAGAGATGAACCCGGGCTTTGGTGGCATTCATCCCGAGCCAATCGCCAAGAACCTGGGAGCCCTGGCAGGTGCCATTGGGGCAGGCGTTGGTAATTTTGGCGTGACTACCGATGGCGATGCAGACCGCATCGGCGCCATGGACGAACGCGGCAATTTCGTGGATCCTCACAAGATTTTTGCCCTGGCGTTGCGCTACCTGGTCGAGAAGCGCGGTTGGACCGGGGCCGTGGTGAGGACGGTCTCGACCACGCGCATGGTTGACCGCCTTTGTACCCGGTACGGCCTGAAACTATTGGAAACCCCGGTGGGGTTTAACCACATTGCCGATTACATGTTGACCGATGATATCCTGATTGGCGGCGAGGAATCAGGAGGGATCTCCTTCAAGGGTCACATTCCCGAAGGTGATGGCCCGGTGATGGGTTTATTGCTGGTCGAAATCCTTGCGGTGGCTAAAAAACCCCTGTCTGTGCTGGTGGACGACCTGTTGGCGGATGTTGGGCCGGCATTCTACGAGCGCATGGACCTGCGTCTGCATCACCCGGTTGCAAAGGCCGAGATGGCCAATTTCCTGGTCAAAAAAGCTCCCGCGGAGATCGGCGGTCAGAAGGTGGCTGAGGTGTGTGACCTGGATGGTATCAAATACATCCTGGCGGATGATTCCTGGCTGCTCATCCGCCCTTCAGGGACTGAACCCGTATTGCGCGTATACGCGGAGGGACGAAGCCCTGAGATGGTTAAATCGTTACTTGGCTATGGTGAAACCGTCGCGGCCAGTGTGACTTAATCCCTTTTATTTCCAAAAGCGCGCCATCTTTTTGTAAGGAGCAAAAAAAGCGTGGGTCCAATGAATTGGACCCACGCGTACACCACCCATTGGAGCAGAGCCCTTTGTCTGCTCCTAAAATATTTTATTTCGAGGGGGATTTCCGCAAGCGGCGAGCCAGGAAGATTACAACAATCAAAGCCAGTGCCAGGATGATCATGGTGGGCAGACCGACTTCATCGAAGAAGCCGGTGGGAGGCATGCCTCCCCCAGCGAGCGAGGTTTGTGTACCCATCGCAGCCAGTCCCGTGGAAGACATCTGGAACGCAAGTTGCGTTTGGAGAGCAGCCAATGTGGCTGGATCATTGGTGGCGGTTGAAACCGCGGTGTTCACCGCAATGACAGGTGTTGGGCTGGGAATCGGGGTATTGGGAACTGTCGTACCGGTTGCTAATGGCAAAGGTGTATTCTGAGGAGTGGGCGAAAACAGCGCGGCTTGTGCGGTGAGAGTTAACTGCTGGAGGGCCTGGGCATTCCCTGCTTCGATTGTCGCCTGGGCAGCGCTTCTTTGGGCAGCAATGCGCGGCGCGATCACCAGGAAATAGACCGCCATGCATACAAGGGTCAGGAAGACCAGTCCTGCCATAATCCCACCCACGATCCAGAACGTTCGATTGCTTTTTTGCTCCGGCGGTGGGGCGTCAGGAGTTTCCATCAAATTTTGGGCATTTCCTTCATCCAACATGGCATTTTCCTCCTCGATAGAAATATATTACCTTAGGACTTCCAAATTAGCAAGCGGGACGATAATTTGCTCGCCAGAATCCAGTTTTACTTCTGCAGCTGCCACTCGTAACCCGCTGGGGATAATCGTCAGACCCGGCAGCAGGCTTGTCAGGGTACCGACCGCACCGGCATTGGGTGCACGCTTCATTCGGACTGGTTGCCCGGGGGTAAATGATCCCGTATCCCTCGGCAAAGGCGGGTCTTCAGTAACAGGCATTGGGATGAGAATTTCAGGCCGTATACCGGTTTGCCGGTCGAACGGCTCAGCATTGAGAGTCACTTCGCGCCTTGCATTGGTGGTCAGCAACAGGTAAGCTGAATTGTCCATCCCTTTCAGCCCAAAGCCGTCAACAACAATAATTGGATATTGCATCTTCATTGCCAGCGGGATGAGGGCGGGCGAAATACTGCCCAGGATCATGCCACGCACCGGCAGGTCGTTGGCAGCCTGGAAAGCCGCCGGGTCGCTGCAGTAACCTGCCAGCAGGATAGAACCGCGCAGGCTGACATCAATTTTGTTTGCTGTGAGCTCCTCATCCGCTTTCGAGACAATGGGCAGCAACAACCCCAGCCCCAACTGGCCGTTGCCCCATACACCTTGTATAAGTGCTCCATTGAACGTGATTTCAACCCCACGATCCGAAATCTGTCGAGTAACCCTTCCCGGGATTGCGGCACGCAGCTCGAATAAACCATCCCCGGCTTCCATCAAGATGCGTCCACTGCCTACCAGGATTATCCGCCCATTGACAGGCACCCGCAGGATTTGCGGGACAACTCCAATCCGTTGGGCAATGGTTTCGCCTTTTGTAACCATTTCCCCGGCTTTGACCTGAATGAGGCGCTGGGCAGCTTCCGGTTGGATTCCTAATGCAAGGGCTACATCTATCAACAGATGCCCCTGCCCGTAATGCGCTTCTCCCACCACATCCAATGGAGTGACCTTTTGATCCATGTGCGCGGTGATCCGACCGGGCACGGGTAAGAGACGTTCCCGATGGAGGGTGGTCAGAGGGAGGACATGTATAACTGGCGCCAGCATGGAGAGTCTAGCCTCCTAAAGTCCACAACCATTTCTTAATCAGGTCGCACCGGCGTGCATTATCTGCAGGGAAACGCAGTGGGCGGCCGCGGGCATCGAATACCACTCCCAGTGCTGTTCCGTTGACGGGGATGCCATCCTCCCGGGGCGGTCGGGGACCAACGCCCAATTCAGCATGATTTAAAGGTTCAAGGAACAGGCGCCCGGATTGACCAACAGGTAACGGTAATACTTCAAGAGCTCCCTGCTTCACTTCAACCCGGTTCTCGTTGCCATTCTGGGACACAAGGCGGGCATTCAGGACAGGTGTCCCAAGGCGAGCGTTAACATAGGGTGTAACCACGGTCGCCACTCCCAGGAATGCTCCTGATTCAAGTATCTGGATAGGCAGGACGGAATTGCGCATGGCGGCTGCCCCCAGCGCAGGCAGCAGATAATTCTGATCCAGAATCATGGTGGTAATGCCAACCGGTTGGATGGCATCCAGTAAAAGCAGCAATCCCTGGCCAAGAGTGGGAGCGCGTGTAATCACACTCCCTGCAGCCAGGATCGGCTCAAAATACGGCGTCAGGTCGAGGGCAGCCCTGCGGATTTTGCGAGGAAAATCCTTGCCGGCAATATTCAACGCCACCTTCAGACTCTGGCGTGCAACAGCCTGTTCGATCGAAAGGTCTTCCGGGGTGGCGGGAATGCTCGCCGGGTGGATGGATTTTTGGAAAATGTAATTACTGACCGCTTCGGCAGGAATCTCAAAAGGTATCCATTTCAGGATATCTTCCACTTTGGTGTACCGCAGCAGGTTGACGAGTCCCTCGCCAAGTCCCAGTTGTGGATATACACCCAGGGTTAATTTACCGTCAAAGGCAGCCGCTACAGTGGCAGCTGAGGCCCCCAGGTCCACACTCAGGATGCCTTTGCTTGAGTCATAAACCGTGCTCAGGAAGCGAATCACGCGACCCTCGGCGGACGCCGTGGGTACAAGCGTGTTTCCAGCCCAGGTGTTTAGTTCTTCCAGACCATGCATTTGAATACCGCGCACGTGGTTGTAGAGTTCGATCAGGGCATTGTGAGCGGGTTGGAGATCCTCAGTATCGATACCGGGACGCAGGTTCGAGCCTATGCACAGGGCTGAAGTCAATGGCTGTAAACTTCTCCTGACTTCATCAGCAAGGTCCTGGTTCCCGGCGAAAAGCAGGGCAGGGCGTTTATCAGATGGCAACAGGTAACAGGCCAGTCCGACAGTTTCTATCAGGCGCTGGACAGAGCGAGTTGCCCCGCCGTCCGTCCCGCCCGCAACCAGGATCAAGTCCGGGTGGAAATTTACAAGACTGTCAATCTGCTCTTCGGGCTTACGCACGTCGTTCAGCCCAATGGTCTCCACTACCTGGGTGTATGTGCTGCGTGCCAGCCGTTGAGTGCTTTCCAGCGATACTTCGTCCAACAAGGCAACTACAGCAGTTTTGATCGTCGGACCAGCAGAATGGGTGGCAGCAAATGTATCCACCCCCGCGCCTTGAGAGGTGGGCATAATCAGTTGGTAACCTTCACCGAGGAATTTACGCCCGGTAACGGTTTCCAGTTTTTCAATGGCCTGGTGTACCCCCTCGCTGACATCCCTATAGGGTGCCACGGCGGTTGTGGGAGAGTGCCCGGAAGCGATGAAACGATAATTCCCCTCCACCACGTCAAAGAGGGCGGCGCGGGTCGTTACCGTGCCGATATCAACTGCCAGGAGGGAATCAGCGTTAACCTGTGAGGCGGGCATAAAGGTTAAGTCCTAAAAGAACTCGTAAAATATTTACAAAGACGACAAAAAGGTAATTATAAAATTCAGACGCTCGATGAGAGCCGTCAATGCAGCCATAAACACGCCGGCAAACAGGACCCCAAAAGTGATGGCTATGAAGATCTGTCCCACCCAGCTTAATAAACTGACCAGTTTCCCACGCTGGGGCCCGGTGGCAGTGGCTTTTGCACCGAATTGAAAATATATAAGAGCGGTCACTGTGCCGACAAGCATAAAAGTGCCTTCAAAGATGCGTTCAAACCGGAACTGTCCAGCGCTGGACAGGTCAAACACGTTCATGGATGCCTGGGTCTGGGGGAAAAGCGTCCCTAATACTGCCCCGCCTATGGCAACCGCCGCGCCAACTCCCACCAGGAAGGCCATTGGCAGAGTACCCAGGCTGGCAGTTCGCGAGGAAAGTTTCAGCAGGAGCAGCAACCCCAGCACCAGCGGGACGATGAGTAATAGTCGCTCGCCCAGGCTGGCAGATAGCAGCGGCAGGATAAGCCGCGGATACAACACCTGGTGCCAGGCAATTGCTGCAACATACCCGGCTGAAACTCCTATAAAGATATAAATGGCAATTCGAAAGATTGGGTTGTCTCCAATGAGATAACTCAGGACCATCAGGGTAAGCAGGAAACTTATCCCACCGGTTATTAGGTCAGTAACATTTGCAGAAGATATGGCTGGCATGATCAGACCTTTTCCCCGGATTTGTCACGGCGGGCACGCCAGCTCGCGATAGCACTCCAAAATGCACCGATCACAATTAGTATTTCTGCAACCAGCGTTCCAACACCAAATGAATTCCAATATTTTTGAGCCATCCCGGTTGCAGAATCCGGTCGGGTGAAAATCTGCGAGTAAGCTTCACCGCCTGCCAGACCGGTGACCAGACCTTTTACCTGCCCTGAAGCGTAGTAAGGGAGGATCATTGGTTCCGCCTGGGCAGAGATAACCATCAACATGGGGGTATTACCGATCGTGGAACCGGTCTGTTCTATCCAGACGCGCCCGCTATCAGCATTGTCGGTTAATACGATAATGGCGGCAAAGTCACTTAATCCGCGAACTCCTTGCAGGGGCGGCATTGTCCAGGCTTGTTTACCGTCCAATGTGAATTGAGCTGCATCTGCGGGAGAATCGGCAAAAAACTGCACACCTGAGGGACCTCCAGCCAGGTATCCCAGGTTGACATATTGTTGTCCGGATTGGTAATTGTGCCCGGCAACCAGCGGCGATGCACCGGCATCGTGCAGGAAGCGTTCAGCGAGGGCTGGTCCGGTTGGGCTGGTGGAAATCAGTGCCAGGCGGGGACCCTGGAGTAGCAAATGATCCATAAGGGGCGCCGCGGCGGCTTCCATTTCGCCCGAGAGAGCCGGGTCATAATCGAAAATAACCAAGGCCGGTGCATTGGGAGGCAGGCTGCCGACCAGGGTAAAGGCGCTGACCGTTTCAGGAGGACGCAGCGTACTTGCAGGCGTGGCTGGAATCCCCAAAAAGAGGGACGTCACGACCGCCGCGATCAGGAACAGGGTAATCAACCACCGCCACAGCCGGTTGGAAGTAAGCCTCGCTTTTCCGGTAGCCACCGGTTGAGTCTCACCGGAAATCATCCGTTCCAATGCGGCCGCATAGCGTTGTTGACCTTCGGTGACCTTGAGTACGGTTGTATATGCGGGTGGCTTGCGCAGCGTTCCCAGACCCGGACTCACCGGAAGTACCCCCTGCAGACCTGCCAACGGACCGATCTGTTCAGTGACTTGCGCCTCCTCGTGCGGAGCTTCCGTGGTTTCGGTGACCACTGATTCCACTGGACGCATCGCCTGGACCCAGGAGGGGAGTTCTGATAGCTCCAGGTTTTCAGGAGTGGTTGGTTCGGCGTTAACCCCGGAAACTTTTTCATATGCCCGTTCCGGGTTTAACTTGGAAATCCAATCGGGAATTTCCAGGGAAAATTCCCCTTCGCCCTTTTCGGCTGAAGCAGGGATTTCCTCATTGGCAGCGATTAATGCAGGAGTTGCATCGGAAGGGGTTGGGGTTTTCTCGATCCCGACCAGCCATTCGGGCAGCGGCCCGGTTCCTTCCTTGGCAAACGGTGGCGGTGGAGTACCCTCGAGGGGTTCTTGTTTTACTTCCAGCTGCTCAGCTGCAGCAGCTTCTGCCTGGTACGTGGATAACCAACTGGGCACTTCCTCGCTGGGTGTAGAAGCAAGAGGTATTTCGCTGCCGGGTCCTGGCTCAGGGCCTGCAGCCTCCTGCTCTGGTTTTGTTTCCAGGTTCGCAAGCCACTCCGGTATACCGTGTTCGGAAGGTTCTTCAGCTGGTGCGGATACTGCCGCTAAATTGGATAGCCAGTCGGGAATTTCGGACTTAACGGTTGTGCTTTCAGGTTCCCTCAGGATAGGTTCGGGTTCGATGGGCGTGTCTTGGTGTTGTTCCAATATGACGGGCGGAATTGGTTCAGGTTCGACGGGCATGCCCAGGCGTTGTTCCAGAATGACGGGCGGGATTGGTTCAGGTTCGACGGGCATGTCCAGGCGTTGTTCCAGAATGACGGGCGGGATTGGTTCAGATTCGCTGGGTTTTTCCTGGACCAGTTCCAGTATTCCGGGCAGGGTTTGTTTCTCATCAGGAGGAGGTAGAGCTTCTTCAGAAGTTGCCGGCAGTGAGGAGAGCCAATCGTGCAGCACTTCATCCTGTTCCGCGACTGGGTTTTCACCCACACCAGCGACGGCAGATTCGGTTCCCAGGGAATCCAGCCACCCGAGAGATTCCGCTCCGCCCTCCGGGCCGCCCTGGGGTTTGGCTTCGGGTGTTTCAGGTTTCGGTTCTTCTCCCAGGCGTTTCATTAATTCCGCATCGGCGACACCGGCAGATAAACTGCCTGTCGTATTCAACACCCGATCCTGCAGGGAAGTAATTTCCAGGGCAGAGGTGTCGGGTTTTTCATCGCGCAGGCTGGCCAGCCAGTCGGGGATTTCTTTCTCGTCTTCGGAGACCTCTTTGGCGGGACCGGGAAGCCAATCGGGCTGGTCTTCTGTTGATTCGGGTTCAGTGCTGGGTGGGGGGGTAAGCGGTAGGCTTTGGCCGGGAGGGGTTTCCTCCGCGGTTTTGCCTTCAGCGGATTTATCCGCTTTTCGCAGGGTGCGCAGCCAGGAGGGGAGTGTCGATTCCAGGGCTGCAGTACTCTTCACAGTGGGTTCTTCACCCGGGTGAACAAGATCGCTGGTGGCAAGTTTTACTTTTTCAAATTCGGAGGTGCTTTTTATGACCGGATTTTCACCCGGCTTGATGGGGGCAGCCTCCATATACGAAGATGCAAATGGTTTCAACCTTGACCCACAGAATTGGCATTTCTCCAGTTCGGAGGGATTGGCTTTACCGCACGCGGGACAGAACACGCTGGCCATTATTTATTCCCCCCGTAGGGACGATCAGCGCCAAAGAGGATGCGGATGCCGGTGGTAAGCGTGCCAAGCGCAACACCGAGCAGGATGCCGCGCGCTCCTGCAGCAGCCATTACCTGTGTGAGAAAAGGACGCACCCAGTCACTTAAACCTGGTATGGTCCCCAGGAATGGCAGTGGTGCAGTTCCAAGAAGGATCAGCACTGCGGTGACGAGGAAAATCACGGAAAGCAGGTTAAGCCGGCGACGAAGCAGGCGAATACTGGCGTAGGTTAATGTAACCGCCAGCATTGCCATCAGGCTGGCCTCCACCGGTAATTGAACCGTGGTAAAGATGATTTCCATTTGACCGGGTTTTACCAGGCCAAGCAGGAATGTGACTACCAGGCTCAGGATCAGGAGCAGACTGTATAATGCCCCCTTCTGCTTCTTTTGGATTTTTTTGAAATGAACCTGGAACAGGTTAAGGATCCCGATGAAGACTGCAAATCCTGCCAGGATGATTGCCCAATTAAGCAGTGTCAGGCGCAGGTTTGTCCACAAGGAGGCCTGTCCATTTGCTGTTTGTACAATAAAGTAACCTGCCAGCACGATCAAACCGCTGGCAATCGCAAAGGCCGTGCTGACAACGGCATTGAGAGAAGGGAGTCGCCGGGGGTTCACAGGATACCTGCCAATGTGAGCAATGCCCCCGCCAGGATGGTGGCAACAACCAGCCATCGCAGGATGTCCCGCACAGTCAGGCTGGCGGAGTGCAGGGAGCCGGAATCAACATAGGCTCCAGCGGCAAAAATTTCTTCACCAACAAGGGGTTCCTGAGCGCTGGCATAAATCACCGCCTGCGCGGTCAGATTGTCACTGCCGGCTACAACGAAAGAGTTTTCGCGTTCCACTGCGTCGGTTAACAATCCCACTTCAACGCCGAAATTGCCCATCAATACATTGGCGGAGACCTTTTCGTCTCGAATAGCCGGTATGGCACCGGCAGCATAAGAAAAGGGAGTTAGGCCGGTCAAACGTCCCCCCACAGGGTCGGATGTAGTCCGGTCGGAGAATTTTGAGGCGGCTTGCAGGGTATCCTGCGAGAGTATTGCAAGGGGGGCATCACCCGAGGTGGCAATGGGCGGCTGGTCGCCGGCGGAAGTCAGGTCAGCAAGGCGGCGCAGGAGAGCAAGACCTGCCAGGGCCGAGGCAGATTGCGGGGTGGTCAGTGAGCCGCGTCCCAGCGATACGTGCAGCCGGCTGCCATCTTCGACTACGAGCCCCACCGCCTGGCGCAGGCGGGTAAAGGCAGGGATGTCGCGGAATACCGGGTGGGATTTACGACGCAGGAAAGCCAGCGCCAGCATCATGATTGCGCTTAAAATAACTAATCCTGAACCGGCCAATCCAAGCCAATTGCTCATGCAGGTTTTTCCTCACGCAAAAAAGCAGCAAAGGCCTCGGCCTCGCTGTGATCTTCCAACAGACCGGCTAATGCCTCAATAAATCTATTAGATAATGCCGGGCGCAGAAGTGGGCTTCCTAAATAGAGTGCCTGGGCACCGAGCACTGTCAGGGGACCTGCTGCCTCAAGAGCCCATGCAGCCAGGTTTTCCAATCCATGACGGCGGAGGAAATCGGCCCAACCGGGCCAGGAAGCGCGGGTTTCAGAGACAGCAACCATCTGCATCTTGATATGAGTATAGCACAAGTTGTGAATCAATAGAACAAACGAGCATTATCCCATTTTATATCCTCACGCGAGGCTGGTCAAGGATAGTATAATCCACTAAACATCCCAACCTCTTGCCTCATTTATATGGAGATTTTAATGCTCTACGGGAACCGGATTCGCCTGCGCGGTGACGAGCGACACGATCTGCCAAAATTTGTTGAATGGCTGAATGATCCGGAAGTCCGGCACTACCTCAGCATGAGCCTGCCTATTTCGCAGGCTTCCGAGGAGAACTGGTTCGACAATATTCTCAAACGCCCTCCCGAGGAACAGCCTCTGGCAATCGAAATCAAAGACGGTAAAGATTGGAAATTGATCGGTAATTGCGGAGTCTTCGAAATCAACTGGCGTGTCCGCAGCGCTGAAGTGGGAATCTTCATCGGGGAAAAATCATGCTGGAACAAGGGTTATGGCACAGAGGTGATGCGCCTCCTTCTGCGCTACGGTTTTGGAACCTTGAACCTGAACCGTATTTTCCTGCGTGTGGATGCCGAAAACCTGGGTGGAGTTCGTGCCTACGAGAAGGCCGGCTTCATCCATGAGGCCCGCCTGCGCCAGTCGGATTTTCGCGAGGGAAAGTATTGTGATGACCTGATCATGAGCGTGCTGCGCTCTGAATGGACTCCTGATTTATAGGCGGCTAGATGGCTCAATCTAACGAACTGCGCGTATACGGCGGTATCAAACTTTATGCGGGGACAGCCAGCCCGGAACTGGCTCAAAAAGTGGCTGATTACCTGGGAGAGGAATTGTGCGGGCGGGATATCGTTGAGTTTCCAAATGGAAACTTATTTGTCAAGCTGCACAGCAGCGTACGCGGCCAGGATGTATATGTCATCCAGCACACAGCCGCGCCCGTTCATCGCAACCTGATGGAACTATTGATCTTGCTCCAGACCCTGCGCCTGGACTCGGCAGCGCGCATCACGGCAGTAGCCCCCTACTTATGCTATGGTCGCTCTGACAAAAAAGACCAGCCGCGCGTGCCGATTACGTCACGCCTGGTGGCAGATATGATCCAGATTGCCGGAGCGGATCGATACATGACCCTCGATCCCCACGCTTATCAGATCCAGGGATTCTTCTCGATACCCGGCGATGTGCTGAACGCCTCTCATATTCTTTGCGAATACGTTCTGAAAAACCTGCGTCCATATCTCAGGGACCCGGTGGTTGTGACAGTGGATCTGGGTTACGCCAAGAAGGGGCGCGATTTCGCCGCCCGCATTGACACTCCGATAGCATTTGTCGAAAAACGACGGGTAGCCAACGACGCCAGGGCTGAAGCGCTGACAATCATTGGTGAAGTGAAGGGGCGCGACATTGTGCTGGTGGATGACGAGATCGATACCGGTCGATCCATCGCACAGGCCGTAAATCTCATCAAGGAGAACGGGGCGCAGCGTATCTATGTGACTTTTGTACACCCGATCTTTTCGGGGGACGCCGTGCAAAGACTGGCCGCGTTGCCCGTCACAGAATATATCACCACCGACAGCGTTCCAATTTCAATGGAAAAGCAGGAAGCCTTCGGTAACCGGCTGACGATTCTTACCGTTGCCACCTTGCTTGGAGAAGTCATCCGTCGTGCACACGAAGGTCGCAGTGTGGGCCAGATGTTTAATGAATAGCGAGGATAGCATTCTGGATCGCGCTCGAAAAATCTTTCCAGGAGGACCATTATGAAAGGCAATCCCAGAGTAATAGAAAAACTCAATCTTTTATTAGCCGATGAGCTCACCGCCATAAGCCAGTACATGGTACAAGCCGAGACGTGCGCCAACTGGGGATATAAACACCTGGCTGAAACCATCGAGAAGCGGGCGATGGATGAAATGAAACATGCCGAAAAGCATATTGAGCGCATCATCTTCCTGGAAGAGAAACCGATCGTCAGTGAATTAAACAAAATGCACATTGGTGATGGCGTCGAATCCTTTCATAAGAATGACTGGGATGCCGAAAACACTGCCATCCAGGCTTACAACGAAAGCATCAAGCTGGCAACAGAACTAAGCGATAACGGAACACGCGAGATGCTCGAGTCAATCCTGAAGGACGAGGAAGACCACATTGACTGGATCGAGGCGCAATTCGACCAGATCAAACAAATGGGAATCCAAGTGTATCTATCGGAACAAATTTCATAGGTGCATATTAGCCTCCATCCATTCATGTTAACCCGCAACCTGGAAGTCCATGCCTGAACTCCCCGAAGTTGAAACCATTGCCCGAACCCTGCGCCCGGTGTTGATCGGGAAAACTATCCTCTCCGCCGACTTGCGCTGGGCGCGCACACTTGCAACTCCTTCTCCTGCGGTGTTCAAAAAGCGTGTTAAGGGCCAGCAGATAGAAGCGATCTCGCGCCGGGCTAAATTCCTTGATCTCCAATTATCGGACCTGCACCTCATCATCCACCTGCGCATGAGCGGAGACCTGCTGATCGTCCTGGGCGGGTACCAGCCGGCAAAACATGACCGGTTGATTGCTCATCTTTCAGGGGACACGAGTTTGATCTTCAACGACCCCCGCAAGTTTGGGCGTATCTGGTTGGTGGAGGATCCGGCCGACATCTTTGGGGACGTGGGCATGGAACCACTCTCGGAGGGATGTTCTCCAGAATGGTTATACTCGTCCCTGAAAAACCGTCACCGGCAAATCAAGCCTCTCCTGCTCGACCAGACCTTTCTCGCCGGGCTGGGCAACATCTACACGGATGAAGCTCTGCACCTGGCAAAACTCCATCCATTAACCCCTTCAGATGAGATCACAAGGAAAAAGGCAAACGGGCTGTGGCAGGCGATCCGGGAGGTGCTGGAGGAAGGCATCCGCCGCAACGGAGCAAGTATTGACTGGGTCTATCGCGGCGGGGATTTTCAAAACCATTTTCGGGTTTATGGGCGAACTGGCAAGCCCTGCCCCGTATGTAAAACACCGATCGAGCGCATCACCGTAGGCCAGCGCGGAACGCATTTTTGCCCCCATTGTCAGGTGCGCGCAAAACCAAAATATCCTGTAAAATAAATAATAATGGACACAACAACCATATTTCTTTTCATCCTGGTTCTTTGCTTGGGCGCAGCTGCAGGCGCGTTAATCCAGCGTGCCCAAAACCGGCGCTCAGTTTCGCCGCCCCCCAAGGTATCCACACCGGTCACTTCCGCCGAAAACAAACTTGCATCCGAGGGAGATACAGAGATCCTGCGTGCCTGGCGGACCTTGTCTGGAAAATTATGGCTAGAAATGGATGGAGGACGCTTGAACGGAAAAGAAGCCCTCCAACCTGCCCAGCGTAGCCGGGTGGGTAGCATGCTGGCTGATTTGCGCGCCTGGCTGGATAATGCTCAGGCACCAGCCGTGGTCGCCGAGGTCCAACCCATCCCGCCTGGCCCGGTAGTTCCCCCGGCAAAGAAAGGAAAAAACGCGGTAGAACCCGCCAAGCCATTACCGGTGCTCAAGAGTATTGTCGAACAGATCGACGAGATACTGCAAACCACCCTGCTGGCCAGTCCATTTAAAGACCGGGATATCCACCTGACGGAGGGACCCGGCGGGATTGTGCTCGTCAAGGATGGGCTGAATAAGTTTGAAGGGATCGAAGCTGTGCCCGAACCGGAAATCAAAGCTCTTATCCGGCAGGCTGTCGCCGAATGGGAAAAGAATCCGCATTAATCTTTCCCGGCAGGGTGCTTCGCAAATAAATGCATTAAATCGGTTTTACCAGGTATAGATCCCCGCGTTCAAATCCACGTTCCAAATAATATTGTCGCGTGCCTACCGCCGAGATGACTGCCATCCGGCGGTATCCTTTTGTGTGAGCAATGTTATCAGCCAGCACGAGTAGCCGCGTACCGAGACCCGTGTGCTGGACAGCGCCGTTCAACTCCGTCCCGACTGCCAGGGACTGGCCGTAGATGTGCACCTCACGGATGATGGCGGAACCATCCAGGTCGGCAAGACCGGTGGCAGGCGAGTCACTACCAGGGAGGGAAAGGCGCAGGAACCCGGCGATCTGGTCCTCCGGCGTGACGAAGGATAGGAAGTGCTGTTCAGCCCCGTCTGCAGAATAGACAAGGTCGTCCATGCGCAGATCATTGGTCGTCACTTTCCCACCGCGCACCTCGCGACAGCGAATGCAATCGCAATGTGTCCCGCGTCGGGCCAATTCGATCTGGACATCCTGTCGCAGGCTGGTGCGTTTGTTCCCGGAAATGACATGCGAGGAAGGGATATCCCGGATGATGCGGTTGACTCGGCAATAACGCGGGATGGTAGGTTTTATGTCCACAATTAACCTGACGAGTTCATCGGTGGAATAGGGCTGGTATCCGCCGCGCTTCCAAATTTCGTGGAGCGGCGTGTTTTCGAGCAACTGGGTGGGGTAGATCTTGATTTCGTCCGGACAGAGGCCGTCCCACAGGTGGGAAAAATCAGCAGCATCCGATTCGAGCGTGGCACCCAGCAAGTTAGGCATCCAGTGCAGGACGATTTTAAATCCGCCTGCACGCAGCAGGGCGACCGCGCGGTGAGTGTCAGCGACGGTATGTCCGCGCTGGTTGAGCTCTAAAATAGAATCATCCAGGCTCTGCACGCCCATTTGCACCTTAGTCACGCCGAGAGAACGAAACCAGGCCAATTCGTCCGGGGTGATTTCGTCCGGGCGCGTCTCCACAGCCAGACCAACGTTTCGATGCACGGCAGACTCGTTGAGCAGCTGCGCATTAACCGTCCCTTCAAGGCCATTGCCCTTCACATCCTGGCCGGGGAGGTCGGGAGCAGTTCCATTCATTGCGCTAAAGCACTGACGCACAAACCATGCCTGGTAATCCCGCCGGTAAGATGAGAAAGTTCCTCCCAGGATAAGCAATTCGATTTTATCGGTTGGGTGTCCTACTGCGTGGAGAGCCTCCAGACGCGACCTGACCTGCGAGTATGGGTCGAAATTATGCTCCACCGCGCGCATGGCTCCGGGTTCGTCCGGCAGGTAGGATTTCGGCATGCGGATATCATCCGGGCAGAAAATGCACTTCCCCGGACATGGATAAGGTTTGGTCAGCACAGTGACGGTGGTAACCCCGGAGAGCGTCCGTACAGGTTTCAGACGAATGGCTGCCAGCAGCGCCTCGTCTGGATCCCATTCACCAGATTCCACCAACTGCTGGTAGGCTGCCACGAGTGCTGATTTGTGGAGCGGTGCATCCTTCCACGAAAATTCCCGCAGGGCGGTACCTACCGGCTTCCCGGCGCGCACCTCTTCCAGGGCGCGGCGCGCCTGGATCATTTTCTCGGGGGGGAGGGAGCGCATTTCGCTCCAGTTCAGTTTCTTAACCATTGTTAAACACAGATATAATCAGAATATGAAGGCCGAAACCATCGCCCGGCTGCTTTCCCTGAATAAACAATTCTACCAGACCTTCGGGCGGGAGTTTTCTTCCACACGTCAGCACCTCCAGCCGGGCGTTCAGAGGATATTGGACACCCTGACCGGCGACGAGTCGCTGCTTGACCTTGGATGCGGGAATGGCGAATTGGCACGCGAGCGCATGCGGCGCGGTCAGCGCGGACCCTATACTGGACTGGACTTCAGCCAGCCTCTGCTCGAAGTAGCACGGCACGGCTGGGAGGACGCTCCCGCTACGTTTATCCGCGCCGACCTGACTACCATAGACTGGGATAAGCGCTTGCATACCCCGGTCCACCAGGTTTTCGACCTGGTAACTGCCTTCGCAGTACTTCATCATATCCCGGGTGCGACCTTGCGCTTATGCATCCTGGAAAAAGTCCACAACCTGGTGCGCCCTGGCGGTCAATTCATCCATTCGGAGTGGCAATTCCTTAACAGCGAGAAACTAAAAATCCGAGTGCAACCCTGGCAGGAGTTGGGTCTCGCTGACAAGGATGTGGAAACTGGTGATTACCTGCTCGACTGGCGCAGCGGTGGGCGCGGTTTGCGCTATGTGCATCACTTCGAAGAGGCGGAACTGGAAGCCCTGGCAGCGCAGAGCGGGTTCCGGGTACGGGCCGAGTTCTTATCGGACGGGGAAAATGGCCAATTAGGCTTGTACCAGGTATGGGAGGCGATATGAAAACCAAGGAAGAAATCGTCACCAACTGGCTGCCGCGTTATACCGGCACACCGCTGGAAGAATTCGGGAAGTACATCCTGTTGGTTAATTTTGGAAATTACGTGCAAATGTTCGCCGAGATGCACGGCACCCGCGTCTGCTGCGAAGAAAAACCGATGCCCAACGCCACTGCAGATGGGATCACGATCATCGACTTCGGAATGGGTTCGGCGAATGCAGCCACCGTCATGGACCTGCTTTCAGCGATCAAACCGAAGGCAGCCCTCTTCCTGGGCAAGTGCGGCGGGTTGAAAAAAAGCAACAGCCTGGGAGATCTGATCCTGCCGATCGCCGCTATCCGCGGTGAAGGTGCCTCGAATGATTATTTCCCGCCGGAAGTACCAGCCCTTCCGGCTTTTAACCTGCAAAAAGCCGTTTCAACCACGATCCGCAATTACCACCACGATTACTGGACAGGCACGGTTTATTCGACCAACCGGCGGGTCTGGGAACATGACGATGATTTTAAGAAATACCTGGTGCGTATACGGGCTATGGCTGTGGATATGGAAACAGCCACGATCTTCACCGTCGGCTTCTTCAACAAGATCCCGTCCGGGGCACTGCTTCTGGTTTCAGACCAGCCGATGACGCCGGATGGGATCAAGACCGCCGAGTCGGATAGTTCTGTGACTGAAGACTTTGCCGAATTGCACCTGAGAATAGGGATCGACTCGCTCAAGGAAATTATCAATGATGGGTTGACCGTCAAGCATCTGCGCTTTTAGGGGGGATACGATGGCGCCTCAATCCTACTAATAATATAAGAAGATAAAATGCTTATCGCCATCACGCGCTTTGTCAGCCCGGCTATAAACCAGTGCGAGCTCACCCATCTGGATCGCATCCCTATTGATCTCGAACGCGCCCGTTTCCAGCACCACGCATACGAGGAGGCTCTCCGCAGCCTGGGAGTGGAGGTCCATACTCTGCCTGAAGAACCAAACCTGCCCGATTCGGTTTTCGTTGAAGATACCGCGATTGTTTTGGACGAGTGCGCAGTAATCACCCGACCGGGAGCAGACAGCCGCCAACCCGAGATCGAGTCCATTTACCGCGCACTGGCTCCCTACCGGCGGCTTTTTATGATCGAGGCACCCGGCACCTTGGATGGTGGCGACGTATTGATAATTGGCAAGACTATTTTTGTAGGGCTGTCCAGCCGAAGCAACCTGGCGGCAATTGATCAGATGGGGATATTCGTCAAACCGTATGGCTACTCCGTCAAAGGCATCCAGGTGACAGGATGCTTGCACCTGAAATCAGCGGTCACACAAGTGTGGGCGGATACGCTACTGGTCAACCCGGACTGGGTGGAGAAGGCTAATTTCCCCGGCATGAAGTTTATCGAGGTCGACCCATCCGAGCGGTATGCCGCCAATTCATTAATGGTAGGAAAAAGTGTGCTTTATCAACCAGACTTCCCTGCGACGTTGACGCGACTCGAAGCGCAGGGGATTCATCCGGTCCTGGTGGATGAGTCTGAGTTGGGTAAAGCTGAGGGGGCATTAACGTGTTGTGCTCTTATTTTTAAAGTTTGAAATTTATACGGGGGGAGATCGCTTTATATTCCGAAATAATATAAATTTACTTCCGAAAGAGTGTTCAGCGGTTTAGTCGGGCTTTATCGATCCCTTTCCCTCCATCATCCAGGTGGACAAATGGATTGATTTTGGTGTAGAATATATGTGATTTATTGCACAAACGGAAAATAGGACCGTAATCGTGATAAATGTCAAAATCCTCGGCCTGCAATATCCCGAACGGTACGTTGTTCGGCGCTTGGTCGCGGCGGTTCAGCAAGAGCTGTTATCCAAGTCCGTCCCCCTGGAGCTTGAAATTACCGAGGTGACCGATCCAGGTGAGATAGGTAAATACGCATTTGTCCTGGTCTTGCCCACCCTGGTCATCAATGAGAAAGTAGTGTGCAGCGGTCGCTTCCCCTCCAAAGAGGAGGTGGCGAACTGGCTGTTGGATGCTATGGAAGAAAAGCAAATATCCACCCTTCCCCTTCCATGACTGGAAGGGGTTTTTTTATCCTTGGAATGAAACGAGTTATGGTGTCGCCGGCCTCAAAGTTGCATCGAGATGGTCGGTGAGAGTGCTGAAGAAGCCCTCCGGCAAGGTCAGGGGGGTATAGGTTATGCCAGTACCAATACTGCCATATGAAATGTAAAATAATCTTGTGATGGCATTGTTCACGTTCTGGTAAATGAACAGAAGGAATGATCCGTCGGGGCTGAATCGGGCTGCGGTGTAGCAGCAGGAGGATTTGAGCGGGTCAAGGTTTACACTGTGCTTTGTCTCAGTGTTGTAAGCGTACAGATAGCCCAGATCGTAACGGATTTTACTGTTGAGCACAAATAATGTGTTGCCATCCCATGCGAAGGATGGAATAACCGGGTTGGAACTGTAACCGGTCATTGTAAACCTGGAGGCGGGGAAGGTATCCTGCGGCAGCGGGTTTGTGCTGTTGCAAGTGGAGATATTAAAAATGGCGATCACGTCCACCCTGCGGTTGGCATCCACGCCGATGGTGTTCACACCAAGGCGTTTTCCATCCTTTGACCAGCGCACACTTTTAGGGGGAGCCAGGTTTTGACCGGTGTTGTACGTATAACAACCTTTCATATCCCGCAATTGCGCCCAGGTGGTGGCATTTGAAATTGCAGCTAAATCTAATGGCACTACATAAAGTATGCGATTCAAACTGATGGCCACCTGCTTCCCGTCCGGAGAGATCTCAAAAGCCTCCAGATATTGAGCCGCGGGAAAGCAGGTGATCTCGGATACCGCCCCACCCGGAACGGTGACGGAGTCGATGCACAAGCCGCTGATATAAAACAGGCTTTGCCCATCCGGTGACCACTGCAGGTCATACTTAACCCCGCCGTCCTTTGTGATTTGGTTCAGGTTGCTGCCGTCCACCCCTATCACCCAAATGTCGTTATTGTTCAGGAAGGCAATCAAATCAGCCCCACCAATACTCTCGGGACCCTTCACAGTTGGCGTAGGGCTGGGGTTGGGAGTAAGCGAAGGAATGGGGGTTTCACTCTTAACAGTCGGCGAGGGTACGCTGGGGATTTTCGTGCCGGTCGGCAGATGAACGGCCGTAGCCACTGGCGTGCTTGTTGGTAGAGAACGGGTGGGTGAAGGAGCAGTCAGGAACGGGATCTTATTCCTGAGCATGAACACCGCCGCGACGATAACTACGCAAACAAGCAGCCCCGCGCCTCCCAGCCCGATCCACAACCCTGTCTTTTTACGGGGTGCAGCCGGGACGGGACTCGGTTTTGGTCCCGGTTTTGGTCCTGGTTTTGCTTGTAAAGTCCCGGGCGGGGGGGTTGGTTTTTGGGAGAGTACAGTCTTGTCCGAGGTGACGAGAGTCTTGTCGGAAATTTCCAGGTCTGGAGCTTCCCCCCGTGCGACAGCGTTCAATGCGTCTGACAGGGCTTTCACAGTTGGAAAGCGTTCGTCGCGGTCTTTTGCCATTGCTTTCTCAATAACGGCTTCGATGGCAGGTGGCAGGTCTGGTTTTACATCCAGGATATGCGGGACAGGATCAGTGATGTGCTTGACGACCACGCTCATCGGTGTGTCGCCATGGTAGGGTTGAGTGCCGGTGAGCAGTTCGAATATTATGACGCCCAGGCCATAGATATCGGATCGTCCATCGATGCCCTCGCCCTGGGCCTGTTCGGGTGACATGTAAGCCGGGGTACCAACGATGGCGCTTCCCGTGACATTGGAAGGAGAGGCAGCAATTTTGGCGATGCCAAAATCGGAAATGTAAGGTTCCCCATTCTGGTCGAAGAGAATGTTGCCGGGTTTCAGGTCGCGGTGGATGATGCCCTTGGCGTGCGCCTCGTCGAGAGCGGGGGCCAGGCGCTCGAAGAGTTGCGCCACCTCCTGGGTGGTCATCGGACCTTTTTTAATCCGATCGGTGAGCGAGCCGCCGGTCATGTAACGCATGACAAAATAAGGCTGGCCGTCCTCCTCACCAAAGTCATAGACTGGAACGATGGCGGGGTGTTCGAGCATGGCAATGGTCTTGGCCTCGCGTTCGAAGCGGGTGCGGAACTGGGGGTCGTGCAGCATGGCACGTGGCAGAACCTTGAGAGCCACTTCGCGCTCGAAGCGAGGGTCGTAGGCATGATAGACAGTGGCCATCCCGCCCCGGCCGATCTCAGCCTTGATTTCATAACGTCCGAACTTTTGTGGCTCCATTGACTCTCCTCGCGCAAACCCGTAAACTTGCCTGTTTTAGATTTTTTTTAGTTGCGGGATTTTGCTTTAAATTTTTACACAATGTCCTAGTATAGCAACGGATAAGTGAAAATGCAAGAATTTGGTATAATCCCTTTATCGCCCCAGTAGCTCAACGGATAGAGCAGAGCACTCCTAAGGCTAAGGTTGTGGGTTCAATTCCCGCCTGGGGCACCAACTTGGGCGGATACATCCTGAACTATACCCCTTCAGTGTAGAGAAATTCCCGGAAATTTTGCACCGTGAAGAGCGTGCAAAACTGGTGCAAAACTGAATGAAGAAAGCATGGGTGTGCCATTCTACCCATGCTTTCTTTTCTGAACCTGGTCGCTGCTATCCTTCAAATCGCAGGATCAGCACATTGCCCAGACCAATCCTGGCACCGGGTTTGATCTCTGTAAGTACTTCCGGTTGAATGCGAATACCATCCACGGTTACACCGTTACTGCTGTTCGTGTCGGTGATGTAGAATTTTTTCTTTGACGCCTCATAAGTGATTTCTGCATGCCTGCGTGAGATCTCTTTTTCACCACTAAACAGGGGGAGCGTGCGCCCCAGCAGGAATGGATATTCCTTAAGGGTCAATTTCTGTCCAACATTTTCTGCCGTAGAGCATTTTTCCACAACCAGATTAGTAATGGGGGTGACGTCTGGTGATGGAACGGCTGTGTTTCTATCTGCTGGCGCATATACTACATGTCCAACCGGAGCTGGCCCTGAAGATGAAGACGGCATCATGGTAACATCTTGAGATTTCAGTTCTACCCCCATGGGAGCGGCTGCCCGCTGTGTCTCAAAAATCATGGTGATCTTGTGGCGTCCGATGGCAAGCTTATCGTTGTTCCTTATTTCGCGCTTGTTGTTCAGCGGGACCTCCTTACCGTTCAGGAAAACCGGGTTATGCTCAGCCAGCGGCTCAATATAGTAGTGTCCTTCTGAAAACGTGATCTGGGCATGATTGCGTGAGATCGACCTGCCCTCCGGCAGAAGCTGCACGTTCACAGCAAGAATGATATTATGACCGACATCCGAGTCGGGGCGGCCGATTACTGCAGGTTGCCATTGTATATCGTAGATCTTTCCTGTAGTTTCTTCGCGCAGGAATGCGTAATCCCTTGGCTCAAGCATCTGCCGGATGGCCTGCCGGATATAATCGAAAACCAGTTCATCCTGGGGCTGGATGTCCAGTTGTGCCATGGTGGAAGCAGGGTTGAGTGGCCGCTCCATTCCTTTCAGGTAGATGGCGTATTTCTCAGGTGCATCGGCGGAGATATCATCGAACTCCTTGAGGATCTCCTGGATCAGACCGGCAGGCGACAGGCTTTCGAGAACGCGCGCCCGCTGGTCAGCGTATTCAAAGACATCGATCTTGACATCAATATAATCGGTCATTTCAACCTGCCTTCTTCTTCTTTCCCTTAGCATCCGCCTTGACTTCCGGATTTTCCATCGGTTGGGCTTCCGGTTTGGCTTCCTCCTTGGCTGCCGGCTTGGCATCCAGCAGACCCATCGCCCGGGCGTTCTCGACGATGTCGCTGTCGCTGAACAGGTTGGTCACCGACTCCGGCAGGCCTGCATCGATGAGCAGGTTCTTAAGGTCGGGAATGTTGTACTTGGACAGGTCGGGTCCTGCAGGAGCCGCGGGCGTGCCAGCTGTTCCTGACTGATCGGTTGATTTTTTACCCTTGCCGCCGGAAATCCAGGTAACGTTCTTTTGCGGGTAGCGTTCCTTGATGCGATTCACCCACAGGTCAAGCGAGCCTTCGACATCTTCATCGTTGGCGTATGGCGTGGCAATCTGCAGCATGTTGGTGATTCCAGAGCGGACGGTGAAAGCGCGTCCCATGGGCAGTTCCGCTTCCGCCAGGCTGCGCGGGAATTTGCCGTTTAGACGGTTGACTGCGTCGGCGCTCCTCAACGCGATGCCGAAATTGGGTGCAGCGTAGACCTTGCGCAGGTCGTCTGACGAGCTCATGATGCCTAGCGAGCCGGCTACGATCAGGAATACACCGGCGGTCTGATATTTACGGATAAGCATCGATAGGTTCTCGAAGAAAGACATCTTCTTGCGGCTTGCCTCTTCGGTAAACGCGTCGTAATCGTCTATGAAGATCATGATCTTGCGCCGCTTGGGTTTCGTGTCAAACTCGGCGCACTCGACCTTCATTTTCTCCAGGAAATCGTCCAATTGTTCGATGTCATCGATGGTCTGCACTACGTGCGGGATGTTGGCCAGCGAGGTCTGGCTGGCCTTCCACAGCTTGCGCGAGAAGTCGATCAGAACCATCATGATTTCATCGGGCGAGTAGTTGGCTGCCACGGATAGCATCATGGTGCGCAGGGCCGTGGTCTTGCCGGAGAATGGTTGGCCGATGACCACCATGTGCGGTCCCTGGCGCTCGATGTCGATCAGCGCGGGTCCCAGCGTACGATCGTCGATGCCCATCACAGCGTAAATGTGGCGCACCTGGGGCAGCGTCACCTGTTTCAGCAGGTTGTCAAGCGAGTAACGCAGCGGCAGGGTCTCTACGGTGGAGGGTTTCTCACCCTTCCATTTTCCTTCCCACATCTCTTTCATGCGCATGCACATCTTGCTGACCTTGCTCATTCCACCCGGGTCGCCTTCCTCGGGAGTAAATGTCAGCGCCGTCTGATACTCGAGCGGGGCGTTACCCACCCGCACGTAACCGCGACCAGGCACTGGGCTCAGGTCGGCTGGAACACCGCGTCCGACAATATCGGCGTATTCGGAGGGATCCGAAAGTTTTAGCGTGAAGCGCTCGGTGATCAGGTTGTACAGCTTTCCGGTGAGCGAATTGGGTGTGTCCGCCGAGAACAGGAAATGCACGCCATAGGCGCGTGATTCGCGCACCAGGGAGATCAACGGCCCCATCAACCCTTCGTAGTATTCCTTGAACTCGGCAAAATTGTCAATGACGACCAGGATCGCCGGCAGGGTTTTATCGGGGTGCGCCAGGTTATACGAGTCCAGGCTGTTGGCCCTGGCATCGCTGAAGAGCACCTGGCGCTGGTCAATGATGTCGTTGACCTTCCGCAGTGCCCGTAGGACGCGTTCCTCCTCCTCGGAGGTCACGACTGCACCCACGTGGGGCAGGTCGTTTAGGCTGCTCAGCGCTCTCCCGCCGAAATCCAGGATATAAACATGCAGTTCGTCGGGGGAATGGGTCAGCGCCAGGCTGGTGACCACGGTGCGTAAGAAGGTCGTTTTCCCACGCCCGGATGCCCCGAACACGACCGCATGCCCGTTGGGGAAATTGATGCTCAGAGGTCTCTGACTGGCCTGGTATGGATTATCCACCAGCCCGATCAGGGGACGCATGGAATTCTTCCCCCATTGAACGCCAGGCCATTTATACCCATCATTCCAGAAGGTGGTGGCTTTTTCATTCAGGGTCAGGCTGGCTGCATCTTCCTTGTTATACATCCGCAGCACTTCGATGTCAGCATCATTCATGTAGGCGGTATCGAGGGGGGTCTGCAAGCTTAGACATTTGGAACCAATTTGATTGGGGAGGAACTCTGGCCACGGCCGCCATTGAGGACGTGATTCCTGCACTGCCAACTTCGCCATCATTTCGACGATGACGTCGTACAGCTTGGGTGGCTCGGTTGACTTTTGCGCAGCTGATTTGCGCGGGCGGTCCACCCAAATCACATTCGGAACAGCGTTCTCCTCCTGGGGTCCCTTGTAATCGCCGCCGGTATAGGCCGTCTGGATCAGTTCAACGTTTTCATTACCGATCTGCAGGTAGCCGCGACCGGGGATTCCGGGCGGCAGGAAAGCTGCATCCGCGCGCCGCAGCACTTCGCGGCTGTCATCCGGTGTTTCCACGCGCAGGCAGATGCGGAACTTGATGTTGGCGCGCATCTGGTCGGTGACGCCCACCGGTCTCTGGGCAGCCAGGATCAGGGTCACGCCCAGGGCGCGACCCAGGCGGGTGATGCTTTCGAGCTGCGCCTTGTATTCAGCGTTGCCGGAGATCATTTCTGCGAACTCGTCAATAATGATGAACAGGTGCGGGTAGGGTGGTCTCTCCGGGTCCAGGTTGAGACCCTTCTTGCGGTAATGCACAATATCTTTGGAATTGGTGTAGGTATTTAGCTTCTGACGGCGATCCAGTTCGGCAATGATCGAGGCAAACACCCTGGCAGTGGATGACTGGTCCAGGTTGGTGACGATATCAACCTTATGCGGCAGGCGTTTAAAAGGTTCGAATGCTGCGCCACCCTTGTAATCGACCAGCACAAAATTGAGTACATTCGGGTTGAAATTAAGAGCCATACCGATGATCAGGGTCATCAATAACTCCGATTTACCTGAACCTGTCGAGCCTGCGATGATACCATGCACGCCGTCCGCCTTGGCGGAGAAGGTGAGCACGCGCGGTTCATTCCCCGAGAGAAGGCCGACGGCTGTGAAGAGCCAGTCCGCCACCTTGGGATCCATGCTGCGCTTCCAGTTCTCAAGTGCCATCTTTTGCATCTCATCAATCGAGGTGATGCCCAGCATCTCCATGAGCGTGACAGTCGAAGCCAGGCTGGAACCGTAACCTCGGCGCAAGTCGACCAATTCAAGATTGCGGGAGAACTCGCGCGCCTTTTCCTGCGTGGAGACCAACTTGGTGCGTCCCACATACAGGATGGAGTTGAATCCAGTCTCTGCGTAGCGAAAAACTGCGGCGTCCTCGTCAACCGGGTCGTCGTCCACCTCGATCACCGACAGACAGCGGCTGGGTACACGTGATCGGTCCGGGACCAGGAAAAGGATGCCCGCCCCAAGTATTTGACCGTCCATCAGGATGGTGGAAATGGCCGCTTCGCTCTCCAGGTCTTTCAGACTGGACCAATCGGGTGCCTGCGACAGCACGTCAACCACCACCAGCATAAAGGGCAGCTTGACATCAGCACCGCTTTCTTTATCCTGCAGACGCATGCGACGGCGCTCCAGGATGGTGCGGATATTCTTCCAGAACAGGCGCATGTTATCGGCTTCGGTCTCACCGGGCTTCTCGTCGTTTTCAAACAAAAGTGTTTCAGTCTTGTCCGATCCAACACAGTGAGGCAGGGCATAGGCCCAGCGCCAGTACTGCCGCGCTTCGCTTGTCCCGGCCACGTAGAGCATGGTGTCCTGCGGCGATTGGAATGCAGCATAATCCACCAGCATTGTCCTTGCATAAGCGTGGACCTTTTCGGATGATTTTCCAGAAATTCCAATGGAATGGCGGATGGTGACTCCCTTGGACTCCTGCGTTTGTTCTTCTTTGCCTTCCTCTTCCTGTTTCTTGGATTCAACCTTCTTTTGTTCGGTTTCATCGCTTGGTACTATAAGCGGGATGGTCACCGGCACGTCGAACAGCAGGCGCGAGTCTTCTGCCAGGCGGGTTGCCTCGCGCATCAATGGACTCTCGGTTTTTTCGTTATCGGAGATCTTGTAAATCACAGTGGATTGCCGCGTGCTGATCCCCAGGCGCAGGACCATGAAATCGTGATCATGCGGACGGCGTTCCCACAGGCGCGTACCCGAGCGGATCTCCTCCTCGCGTTCCGGGGTGGGACGGTTGATATCGGCCGCGATGCCGAGTGTTTTTTCCGGGTCGGGATAATTATAGAAGTAATAGATGCGCTGCTGTTCGTGCTCGCTTTCCATTTTGCGGCGCAGCTCGCTGATGCGGCGCTTGTAGGCAGCTTCCGCTTCCTCGCGCTGTTTGCGTTCCTTCATGCTGGAGTAAACCGCCAGGGCAATGGTGGCAACAACCGACAGGCCCATGGGGATCATCATGAGCAGGCCGCCGCGCTGTCCTCCGAAGACCGAAGCCAGCAGGTAGCCCATGATCATCACGGCAGGCAGGAAGGCTTGCTGCAGCAACTGTGCGAAATTCTCTTTTGTTTCCGGTGGGTTGGGAACGGTGAACAACCCTGAGGGAAGCTGGGGTTCGATACGGGGTGGGCGGTCAATGAAGATTTTTTCAGTCATGGGTCATCTCCCCGGTTAACCGGGCACCAAGGATAATGCCAGCACAATGAGCAGCGAAATCGCCAGCAGCGCTCCAAGGACGATAAATAAAATCCGCCAGTTCAAATGGAATGACCGGCGCTCCGCAGGGATCGGCGGGAAGTTCGGCTGAAGCGCGGTCACAAATGCTGGCACATCCGGGAAGCGCTGGTTGTTCTGACGGGTGATGGCCTTTTCAGCGATCTCCGGGATGTTCTTCAAGTCGATGCGTCCCGTGGTTTTAAACTCCCCCTCCATGACGTTCTTGAGAACTGCCGGGTCCTTTTTTAAATGATATTCATAGGGCGGGTGGCCTGCCAGCATTTCATATAAGAGGGTTCCCAGTCCATAGACATCCGAGGCGGGACTCACCCCGCTAACACCATCGGCGATTTCAGGAGCAGTATAGGCAGCCAAGTTGTAGTTCGCATTCCACAGTTCATGGATGGTTTTACCCGGGTCCGCAACGCCGAGGTCGAGCAGGATCGGGCGCGGGATGCCCTGCTTGTCGAACCGCACGAGAATTACGTCGGGGTTGATACACAAATGGAGCTTGCCGGCGCGGTGCAGGTAATACACACAATCGGCAACACTCAAAATTATCCAGCCAACGTGCTGGTACCAGGGCTGTGGGTTTTTAAGCAGCAGGTTGCGCAGGATCGTGCCATCGACAAATTTGAAAACCTCGTAGTACTTGACGCGGCCTTCTATCACCGTCCAGCCGTAGGGATGATATTCAATGGTGCCCTGCGGGTGCGCCGGCAGCAGGACAGGCAGCAGCGGGTGCTGACCGACCTTGGCGAGCTGCAGGAAGGCTTTGGCTTCCAGCCTGAGCTTTTCCTCACAGCCAACGTTGGCCACTTTAAGCAGGATTTCCTCTTCACCGCGCCGCGCCTGGTAAACAATTGCAGAGCGTGTGATGACCATGGGTTGGACGATTTCAATTGGGCCAAACCATTCGCCGTTATCGAAGATCTCGGTGGCGTTTTCGGCCGGGCAGTACGTTTCTTGACACCATAGGTTGAAGTCCTGTGATATCAAATTGCAGCGTTGACAGATTCGCTTCATAAAGCCTCGCCTGATCCAATTTATTTTGGAATAATAATGCCGGGAAGGGAATCCGCGCTTGCAGAGTTGATCACTCTCTAAAAGCGCGGATCCTTTGACGCCTCCTGAAGTTCAGTCGAAGTAAGGCACCGGGTTGAACGATTTCCAGACCCGCTTGTGTTTTCCCGGCGCCTTGCCTATCAGGGATGGATTAGATGAACCGCCGGGACCCTGAATTATCGCCGTCGCGATAGGATGCAATGGCGCTCATAACATCACTGTTTAGGTCCTTCATTTTGGCAGCGGCTTTCTTCACATTGGGCTCGATCTTGTCCAAGTAAGCTGCTGCGGCAGCGGTGGCTCCAAAGGAGAACCAGGCGGCCACCTTTAGAGAAATGCTCAACGCGTTCATAGCTTTCGCAACACCATCCAGGACATCGCCGAATGCATTAAAACTTTTCGCCATGCTCTCGACTTGGGGAATGTCCATAAAGACTTCATCAGTAGCCATGTTCTCTCCTTATCCTAAAAGATACTATTGAACGAGTCGAACAGGCTATTCGCGATGGAACTGGCCTGTTGAAATCCCTGCAACATGTGCTCCTGGGATTTCTTGAGAGATTGGGCATAATTCTGGGTACCGGTCAGGATGCCAGCTATCATCGGGATGACCTCGTTGGTCATCTCAGCCACAAACTTATTTGCTCCATTCCCTTTCCACACGCCTTGCATAACCTGGGCTACCAGGGCACGCAGCGGTGTTGTGATCAGGTCCTGGATAAAGCTAAATTGGTTCATAATGGAGCCGATGATCCCGTCGATCGCATCTTGTATGAACGAAAACATGTCTCACCTCCTAGAATTTTCCGCCGGCAGCGTTGTCAGCTGTCTGCATGTCAGACACCGCGCCGCGAATGTCGCCGGCTTCCTCAGCGAACTTGTCAGCGAGTTTATTAACTTTTGTTTGGAAAACGCCCAGGGCCTGTACAAATATATCCCCGAATTCACCCTGCAGCGAGCCGTTCTGCATCTGCTGGGCGATTTTATTGGCCTCACTTGCAGTCTGCCGTATGCGTTGGGCGGCTTGATCGCATTGCTTTGCCATATCCTCCAGCGCAGGATAATTTACACGAATTTTATCGGCCATTCTGTCCTCCTAGGTTAGATCAGGTTGTTGAAGAAACTCTTGGTCTCTTCATCGAACCGGCGGATGGTGTCCGCGATCCTCTGGGCAACATCCGCGGCATGAGCCAGGGCGTCAACCAGCCTGCTTGTTGCAGGCAATACCGATTGTTCCATTTCGCCGAAAAATTTCTCCGAGCCCTGCCCGACCCACTGGTTGTTGTGCAGGGCTTCGACTTTACCCTTCGTTTGCTTGAGCAGCGCATCAATTTCCTGCCCTTCACTTTTAAATTTGCCGACGATGTTAGTCATATCATCATAATTAAGCTTCCTGATTTGAGCCATAGTTCATCCTTTCTTGATCTCCGAATAATTTGGACCGGCTTTAGAATCCTTTTTTATCTCTGGCTGTTGTCCTTTGGTGCGTTGTTGTTTTTGTTCAGCGATCTAGGTGTATTCTTTATGGTCGGATCCGCCTCCTCTCGGGTGATGATTACTTTAAAAAATACATTAGCATTAACGGAATTCAAAGTCAAGCGGTTTATTAATATATTTTGATACTTGTAAGGTACCTTATCGTTTTTTCTTCCTGATCCTGCCCTTGATGGATTTCCCTGCAACCCCAATGGCAGCGCTCCCACCCACGCCCGCGGCACCAGCTGCCGCGGCACCCGCTGCCCCGCTTCCCCCTCCTCCGGCGGTCTGCGCTCCACCGCTGCCAGAGCCAGCTGCTTGCGAGGTTTGGGCTGTGCTGCCGCCTGCTCCCCCTCCCGATGAAACATCGTAAATGTGATCGGGGGTCGTTGAGCCACCACCCATTGACCCTGAGCCCGCACTACCTCCAGCCTGGTAACCGACTCCGCCGCTCGTGCCAACGCTGGCGCCAGAGGTTTGTGCCCCCGCTGCATATCCAGCTCCCGCACCAGGTGATTGTCCGCCCGCTCCAGGTGTTTGATCAAATCCGCCGGTCTGGCTGGACCCTTCTTGGGAATCGGGGAATAACTCACCTGTCCCGCCAGTGGAACCTCCGGATCCGTCGCCGGATAGTCCTGTCCCTAATGCCCCTCCCGCTCCAGATGCCTCGGCGCCCGCTATTCCTCCAGACAATGATCCACCTGCCATGGCGCCTATCCCTGCACCCACCCCCGCGCCGAACCCCGCGCCCAACCCCGCCCCCGCCAGGAACGCACCCAGGTTGATTGGTTTAACTTGAGCGAAATCGAACTTAAAATACCCGGCTGTGTCCTCATCAAAAGATTGGATGGTCTGTATGATCTTATGCAGCACGTCCTGCGCGTAAAACAGGGCACCTGACAGGCGCGTAAGCGCGGGCAGTAGATCGTTTTCCATTTCGCTGAAGAATTTATTCGCTCCTTCGCCGACCCAGTCCTTGTGCAGGTCATGCACTCGATCACGCATGGTCGAGTGCAACTGAACGATATCTTCACCCTCGTTACGGAATTTCTTGACGATCGTCCTCAATTCATCATAATTAAGTTGTACTTTACTTCCCATCGGTTGTCCCTTCCTAACCCAAGTCAAAACGGAGCGATACATTGGGACCCAGCCCAATTACTGCGCCTCCGCTGAGTTGGACAGGCTGTCCCGGCGGCAGACGCTGCTCATTCAATCGCGTGCCATTGCTGCTGTTCAGGTCGGTGATAAAGTAAGTCCGGTTCGTAGCTTCATACGTGATCTGGGCGTGGCGTCGTGAAATGTTAGGGTCCTTGATAATAAGGCTTCCTTCCGCCCGCCCGATAATAAAGGGAAACTGCGTTAAGGCGATCTGCCGGCCCTGGCCGGAGGTGTCATCCAGGCTTCGCACGATCATGAGACTGGCCTTTGTAGCAGTCGGCTGGGCGGCGATCATGGTCGCCCCTTCTTCTGAACCAGCCAGCATGGTGCGATCATCCCGGCTAATCGCTGCCGGTCGGGAGGCAGCCATCTGGTTGGGCGGCGGCGAGATGGGTTGTTGTGGAACAGGATGAGCAGCTCCTCCCGTTGGTTGACCACGCGTTGGTATGGGCTCGTTGTCTGCCAGGGGGAGGGCCGACCCGCTACTGCGCTTATCGGATAGTTTTCCACCCAGGCGCCCCTGCATGACCGGTGTCCCGGTCAGGGATTTCGACCGCATCGACAAGTACATGAAGAAGCCGACCATCCCCACGAGGATGGCGATGATTAAACCCAGCACGATGGGCGAGGCCACCAGGGCAATCCAGAGATTCTGGATCATGGAGGGTCGGGTAGCCTTATAGACAACCCCAGGGTAGTTTGCGGATGAGTATACCTGGTTGCTCTTGCCGAGGATCTGCACGACCAGCGTATACTTGCCATCCGGGATCTTGTTGGCTCCGGCAGGGATCACAATCGTTCCGCTGCTCGTCCCCAGTGCGGGAATGGTGAAATCGGAGTTTTCAACCCGCGTGTTTGTGTTCTCGTCAATCATCCATCCGTTGAAGCCGCCGATCAGCTCGGTATTGTTGGTCGTGATGGTGACGGCAATATCATTGCCCTGTTGAGCCACTGACTGGATCTCGATCTTCGGGAACAGTGCGGACGGGTCATAGGTGAACTCATGGATGAGCTCCGTGGATGTTTTCCCTTGAGAGTCCTGCGTTAATGGGAAAGGCGTATTATCCGCCCGACTCACAGCGATGATGTGCAGTTCATAATCACTCCCAACGGTCAGCTGGTCAGTCGTGAAGTTGAATGTATTATTTTCCACCGGATTATTAAATACGTACTCGGCCACCTTGGAGCCGGCCTTTTGATCCCAGATGGACACCTTGACGTAGCTGACCAGATCGGGCGAGGTGAGAGAGAGCTGGATGTCATAGGTGCTTGTCTCCGGATGAAACAGTAATCCGGAGAATTGTGCTGTCACCTGGCTGGGGGGGCCGGGGTAATTTGTGCTGGAAGTGAAGGTGAAATCCGAGTTTAGGGATTGGTTGTCTTTCATCACCACGGTTAGTGTGGCATTATTATTCCCTTCTCTGGGATACATCACGGTTTCGACCATCCATTGCGCTTTGAGCGCATCCATGATCTTGCTAAATGATTGGGAGAGGTTTGCCTGATCGCCGATGGCTGAGAATCCGCCCGTACTGACAGCCATATCCTCCAGTTCCAATGAATTAAGGTTTGAGGCTGTATTTGCAAGGCCGATGGTGTTGATTGGCACCTGCATCTGGTTGGCCAGTGTGACCAGTTCCTGGTAACTGTGCTTGCTACACGGGGTGCCGTTACCAGTTTCGTCCTTGCCGTCAGTAAAGATGATTACCGCCCGGCGACCGGCGGGCGCCTTGTTTAGGGCTTCCACTGTAGAATAAGCTGCATCATACAGACAGGTCGCATTGGGACTCACTTTATAGTGATCGATGGCATTGCTGACCAAACTGATATTCTGCGTGAAATCCTGCAGAAGCTTGGTGGCCGCATCGAACTGGATCACTGAAAAGTAAGAATTATCCGGAATGTCATTAAGCGCCTGCTTGGCAGCTTGTTTGAGCTTTTCGGCTGCCGATCCGGCCATGCTTCCACTTGAATCCAAAACCATGGAGATGTAGATGGGACTATCTGGTTTTTTTACCTGCCCCGGGGATACCAGATTGGTGAAAAGTGACTTAACCTGAGCGCTGGAGGGTTCGGCATCCAGGACGGGGGCTCCGGTCTTCGGGTCGAATACATTAAAATAGATCTTAAGAGACATCCCGGTTTGAGTTTCCAGGGTCGTAACCTGGTTGACGCGGATTGCCCATGAAGACTGCGCATACACCCCCTCCACTGCGGGGATGGACAGCACGGTGACCAGGCTGACGAGCAGGATAATCCGTTTCAGGTTCATTACGACACCCTCCATGTAGTTATTAAGACGGGGATTGTTGGGTAGATTATATCAAAATAGGACGCATAATACTAGCAAGTGATTTATTATCCGCCGTGTGCTTCTATGGCATGATAATCTAACCATATATTAAGATTATCCCTCTTGTCTTTTTTGCGTTTTTCTGCTAATATACTAACGCAAACACTTGGGTGCCCCCCTCACCCAGGTGTTTGCGCTTAAATTGCCCATCTCCCTGCCTTTCCCGCAATTGCGGGATTTTCGCTTAAATTAAGGAGAATCCACTTGAAAACTCGTTTAGCTGTCGTCAGCCTGTGGGCGGAAGATGTGCCCGCCACCGCCTATTTCTATCAGGCCGTGCTCGGGTTGAACATTTTCCCGCACCACTCAGGAGATCACATTCATTTCGACCTGGATGGCTGTGTCCTGGCAATCGTCCCCGGGCGACCTGCCATACCGCCGGACCCCGAGCCTCGATTCCCGGTGATCGCCTTTTCCGTCCCTGAATTGGATGCTGTCATTAAAACTCTCCGCCTGCATGGAGTGGACCTGCCCTGGGGGGTGGAGACAAACGACGCCAGCCGGTGGGTGATGTTCCGCGACCCGGCGGGAAACCTGGTGGAATTGGTCGAATTTAAAAAATAAGGGCGGCCTTTTGAGCCGCCCATATTTTTGGGGCTATTTGCGCAGATCTGCCAGGTTTTCCTCAACTGCCTGGAGCTCAAGTTTCAGTTCAGCCAGGTAGGATTCCAACTCCTCGATCTGTTCCCCTTTGGTCAGGAAACGGCGCTCGAAGCCATCCTCTCCGCCACAGCAATCACAACCGCAATCGCATGTCTCCTTCTTGCAATCACACTGTTCGTCCATTTTTTATCTCCTTGATGGGTTGACCATCAGATTCTAGTTTACGCGCAGCCTGAGAGCGCTTGTTGCAACCAAATGAGTATCTCACTCTTCCTGGGAAACCTTCCCACACAGACCAGCCGGTCATTCACCACCAAACTGGGATAAATGAACACCGGCGTTATTTTTTCAATCTCGGCGAGATCCCGCACCTCGGAAATTTCGACCAGGAGGTCGGGATATTCCACCCTCAAGGCTGCCTGAGCTGCCACCACAGTCCGGCGGACGGCGTAGCGCTGAGGGGATTTGGTACCCAGGATTTTGATTCCAATATTCATCAGCCCCCGGTGGTGGAAAAAAGTCTCTTTTTCAAACCAAATGCCACGTTGACCAGCCCGATCATCACCGGCACCTCCACCAGCGGACCGATGACCGCTGCAAAGGCCTGCCCCGATGAAATCCCGAACACGGCCACCGCCACCGCGATGGCCAGCTCGAAGTTGTTGCTGGCTGCCGTGAACGAGAGTGTTGCGGATTGCTTGTAATTTGCGCCGACCGCTTTGCCCATCAGGAAACTGACCAGGAACATGACCACGAAGTAGATGAGCAGTGGGATGGCGATCCGCACCACGTCCAAAGGCAGCTGGACGATGTACCCGCCCTTGAGCGAGAACATGACGATGATGGTGAAGAGCAAAGCCACCAGGGTAATCGGACTGATCCGGGGGATGAACTTGCCGTGATACCACTCCTTGCCCTTGATCTTCACCAAAACCAGGCGGGTTAGGAACCCGGCAATAAAGGGAATGCCAAGGTAGATGAATACGCTCCTGGCGATTTCCCCAATCGTGATCTTCACCACCGCGCCGGAGAGCCCAAACCAGGTTGGCAGGACGGTAATGAAAACGTAAGCATATACACTGTAGAACAGCACCTGGAAAATAGAGTTGAACGCCACCAGCCCTGCGGCATACTCGGTATCACCCTTGGCCAGTTCATTCCAGACAATGACCATGGCAATGCAGCGTGCCAGCCCGATGAGGATGAGACCTGCCATGTACTCCGGGTAACCGCGCAAGAAGATGATCGCCAGGACGAACATCAAAACCGGTCCTATGACCCAGTTCTGCAGCAGCGAAAGCCCGAGCACTTTCCAGTTACGGAACACGTCACCCAGTTCTTCGTAGCGGACCTTTGCCAGGGGTGGGAACATCATCAGGATCAGGCCAATGGCGATCGGGACATTGGTTGTCCCGACCGAAACAAGAACATTGAACCGGGCAACCTGGTAGGAGAAAAAGTAACCGATTCCCACTCCAAGGATCATCGCCAGGAAAATCCAAACGGTCAGGAAGCGGTCGAGGAAGGAGAGGTTTTTGGAGGTGCTGGTTTCGTTTGCCATGGAGTCTCCCTATGAAAATGAGGAATAATTAAACGTGAGAAGATCTGACTTTTTTAGTAACATGGGTGTGCAACTTTTCTCGCAGCATGTCCACCGTTGGACAACCTTTCAACCCTTGGGGAGTGGCATAGATGCGGCAGTTCATGTTATACCGATTTCGCTCTTCATTCCACAAATCCTCTCCATCCAGGTAAAACGAAGGCGAGCCTAAAAACTTCAAGCGGTCAGCTTCGGCATCATCCTGCACACGCACCAGACGGATGTCTGCTTTCAGCCCTTCGGCTTCCAGGGCGGTCTTCAGGTTCTTAAGCCCCTCCTGCCAGGAGGGACAGTCGTCGATATGCAAAAGCTCAATTATCATGGGACTTCAACAAGGCGACAATTTCGCGTGCCATGTCGTCGCGCACTTTGCGGAAATCGTCCATGTCATTGGTTTTTGCAGGGTCGGGGTAGTCGTGGTGCAGACGCTTTCCTTTCCCAAGCCAGACGGGACATTCCTCCTGGGCTGAATCGCAGAGGGTGACCACCAGGTCGAGTTCCACGTCCCGAAATTCATCTACCGATTTGGTACGGCCCGAGTGATGGATGCCAATTTCAGCTAATGCTGCAATTGCCTTGGAATGGACGGAGCCGGCTGGATAGGTGCCGGCGCTGGCAGCTTCCCACGTATCGCCCAGGCGGGCATTTACGATCGCCTCGGCCATCTGGGAGCGGCAGGAGTTGCCGGTGCAAAGGAAGAGGACTTTCTTTTTCATTCTGTCGCCAGCGCGTTGGTCAGGAATGTGGTAATTTCCGCTTCTGAAGGGATGCGTCCCGAGGACACCAGTTTCTCGTTGACCACCAATCCAGGGGTGGAAAGGAGGGGGTATTTCATAATTTCTGCGTAATCGGTGACCTTTTCAATTTTCGCATCCAGCGCCAGATTCGTAATTGCCCGTTCCGTGAGAAAAGCTAATTTTTGGCAATTTGCACAACCTGATCCAAGTACTTTGATGGTAAGCATGCGTCCTCCTAAATGATTATATTGAATAAGTAACCAGTGATGATAATTGCCACAGCGATCGTCCCGAAGAAGATTACCAGGAGCTGGGGCTTGAGCACCCGTCGCAGGATTATTGCCTCAGGCAGGCTCAGTCCGACGACGGCCATCATGAAAGCCAGAGCCGTCCCCAGGGAGGCACCTTTCTCTATAAGTGCGCTGACGATCGGGATCATCCCGGCTGCATTGGAATACAGCGGGATGCCGATCAAGACTGCGGCTGGCACAGACCACCAGGCTTGTTTGCCCATGATCCCGACGAGGGCACTTTCAGGCACATAACCATGAATGGCTGCACCGATGGCGATAGCCACCACCACGTAAAGCCAGACTTTCCCGACGATATCTTTCACAGAATTCCAGGCGCGTCCGATACGGATATCCCAGGTTAATTTTTCACCTTCCCCCGTGCCCTGGGAATGGACCTTCCAGACGAAATCCTCCACGTAGCACTCCAATTTGAGCCGCCCGATAAGGTATCCGGCTATGATGGCAATCACCAGCCCCGTGGCGATATAAAGACCGGCAATTCTCCATCCAAACAGACCCAGCAGCATCACAACCGCAACTTCGTTGATGGTCGGTGCAGCAATCAGAAAGGAGAATGTCACCCCCAGGGGAATCCCCGATTCGACAAAACCGATGAACAGCGGAACCGCTGAACAGGAGCAGAATGGGGTGACGATCCCCAGCATCGATGCAAGCAGATTGCCAACGCCTTCGCGTTTACCTCCCAGGAGTGCCCGGGTCCGTTCGGGGCTGAAAAAGGTACGGATAATTGAGATGACGAAAATCATCCCGGAAAGCAAGAGCAGGATTTTGGGGATATCGTAGAGAAAGAACGCCACGGCATCCCCCAGGTGGGAGCCTTGCGTGAGATGAAACGCCGTGTACGCCAGCCAATTCGCTAGAGGTTGGATGAGATTGTAGGCTCCGAACCAGGCCACCGCGGCGAGAACGACGTAAGCATAAATCAGCAATGAGGTTCTATTGGAAGGGGCAGTTGATATTACACGCATGCTTCGCTCCGTTGTTCGCTGCAGTTCGGACAATTACATTCCCGTGACGGAGCCAGTTCAGGAAGGGTAACATCCTGCAATATGGCTGCCTGTTGGATAACGGCCAGGTAGCGCGGGTCACTCAACCGGTAATGGATGTTGCGTCCATGGCGGCTGGTGACCACGATCCCAGCTTTTCGCAGCGCCATCAAATGCTGGGAAAGATAGGCCTGCCGCCAACCGAACGTGGCTTCCAGGTGGCAGACGCACGGCTCGCTTTCACCAATGGCGAGCAGGATCTGCAGGCGGGATTCCTGGCCGATGGTTTGGAGCAACGCGGCAACTTGTTCGACCGGTGATATATTCGTCATAACGAATATATTATATCCGCTGAAAAATCCCCAGGGAGTGCGGAGTGTCACGTCCTCAGACGCCGGATGTAATCAAATTTCCTCCCTGCGATCAAGGTTCAAGGACAGGTCACATCAATTATGGAGACTGATGGGTCAACTCGTGGATGATCAACCTAGCAATAATCCGCGGAATTGACCCAATCTCCCAGATTATTTCAACGTCTTTAATACTTCTCCCAATCGGGCTACTTCGTCGAGGGTGTTGTAGTGAACCGCGCCGACGCGCACCATCCCGCCGGTTTCTTCGACGCCCAGGCGCTCGGTGACCGCCAGGGCATAGTAGTTACCATCCCAGACGTAGAAGCCCCTGGAAGCCAGGATCTCGGCGATGAGGTGCGGGTGTTTGCCTGCCAAGTTGAACGAAAAGGTCGGGACGCGCTGGTCCAGTTTTTGAGGATCGTTCTGGCCGTAGATGCGCAGACCGGGGACCTGCTTCAACATGGATAAGAGGGCGCGGCTGAGCTCGAACTCGCTGGCGCGCAGGGCTGTCAGGGCTTT
>Ga0326726_10000142_pt1 | contig 68936 bp, 54 predicted proteins | sample MHFenrmetagenome_2_FD_207603 | JGI IMG/M metagenome (GOLD analysis project Ga0326726, IMG submission 207603) | Lab enriched peat soil microbial communities from Michigan Hollow, Ithaca, NY, United States - MHF15MN | ecosystem: Environmental > Terrestrial > Soil > Wetlands > Peat | place: USA... | reverse complement strand
GCGACGCGGCGCTGAAGCGCCGCTCTTCCCGGTGCGGTTGAGGTCCGCTTAACGAGCTGCTCCAAATGCGTCAGTGCCCTAGTCTTCGTTCTCTTTTTCCCCCTCGTCGCCAATGCCGATTTTCGAGAGCCGATAGCGCAGCGCGTTGCGCGAGAGCCCCAGCATGCGTGCGGCCTGGCTCTTGTTGCCATGAGCGCGCCGTAGAGCTTCCTGGATCATCTCGTCTTCCCACTGCTCCAGAGTCATACCCTCGGGAAGAAAACTGGAGGAGAAATCAGCCGTCTTGCCGGCGCGCGAGTCAATATGAATGTCGCCGGCTTCCAGTAGCGGACCTGCAGACAACGCCGACGCTCGCTCCAGAATGTTCTGTAGTTCGCGAACGTTCCCCGGCCAGTGATAGTCCATCAGCATCTTTAGAGCTTCCGGCGAAATGCCGCTGAGCTTCTTGCCGGAGTCCTGAGCAAAGCGCGAGAGAAACAGGTTCACCAGCTCGGGAATATCCTCCTTGTGCTCGCGCAGAGGAGGAATATCGATGGGCACAACATTCAGCCGGTAATAGAGGTCTTCGCGAAAGGTGCCGTCCTCGAGGGCCGCCCGCAAATCCCGATTGGTGGCCGCCACCAGCCGCACGTCCACTTTGATGGTCCTGGTGCCGCCCAACCGCTCGAATTGGCGCTCCTGCAAAACTCGCAGCAGCTTCACCTGGATTGTGGGTGGTACGTCACCGATTTCATCGAGGAAGAGGGTCCCTTTATCGGCGAGTTCGAACTTTCCGGGTTTGCTGCCGCTGGCGCCGGTAAAGGCGCCCTTTTCATAACCAAACAGTTCGCTCTCCAGAAGGTTCTCCGGAATGGCGGCGCTGTTGATCTTGATGAACGGTCCGGATGCCCGGCGTGATTTCTCGTGGATGGCGCGCGCCACCAGGTCTTTGCCCACGCCGCTTTCCCCACCCAGCAGCACGGTGGAGTTGGTGGGCGCCACCCGTTCCACCGTGGCCAGGACCTCCTGCATTTTCGCGCTGCGCGCCACCAGGTTGGGGTGCTGGTAACGCTGTTGCAGAGCCTCGCGTAGCGAACGGTTCTCCACCCGCAGGCGCTGCACATCCAGCTCCTTGTGCACCACCATGCGCATTTCGTCGAGAGAGAAGGGTTTGAGGACGTAATCGCTCGCCCCCGCTTTCATGGCCTCGACCGCGGTTTCGACTGTCCCGAACGCGGTCATGACAATTACCGGCAGCGCCGCCTGAAAGCGTTTTACGGCCTGCAGGAAATCCAGCCCATTCATGCCCGGCAACTTGAGATCGGTGATCACCAGATCGACGGGACCGTTTTGCAGCAGCTTCAAACCTGTTTCCGCATCCTCGGCGGACACCGTTTGGAAACCGTCGTCTCCCAGATTGAGTTCCAGGAGGCGGCGCATCTTTGCCTCGTCCTCGACAATTAGAATGGTCGCGTTCGGGATCGTCATGAACCTCCAGCTCCCTGCCCAGCCTCTTCCTCTACCGGAAAGAAGATCACGAAACCGGCCCCCTTCTCATCTGATTTCTCTAGCCGGATAGTGCCGTGATGCTCATCCACAATCTTTGAAACGATGGAAAGCCCCAGTCCGACGCCAGTTTTCTTGGTGGTCACAAAAGGATTAAAGATCTGCTCCCGCATTTCCGCCGGGACCCCAGGGCCGGTGTCTTTCAACCGCACCTGAACCCCCTTACGCCCGTTCGAACTCGTGCCCGAAACCTCGACTCGAAAGGTTCCGCCATCCTCGCCCATGGCCTCATAGGCGTTCTGGACCAGATTCAGAAACACCTGTTCGCAAAGATTCTCGTCGAGCGGCACCAAAGGCAAATCACCCTGATATTCACGCTGCACCACTATGGGCTCGCCCTTCCACTGTTCCGCCACTGACTTCAGGGCCTGGTCAAGCAGGTCCGTCACCCGCAGGAGACGGGTTTCGATACGCAGCGGCCGCGCAAAATCGAGAAAGCGGGTGACCAGCGCGCTCGCCCGGTTTACTTCGCTCGATATGTACCCTGCCAGCTCGCTGGCCAGGGGATTCGAGTCTTCCAGCTTGCGGTTGAGGGTCTCCGCCGACCCCTTGATCACTCCCAGCGGATTGCGAATTTCGTGCGCCAAACCCGCTGAAAGCTGCCCCAGGGCCGCCAGCCGCTCAGAGCGTCGAGCTTCCGCCTGGGCCCGCTCCAGCTGGCGATTGACCTCCGTCAATTGTTCGGCCACCTGCTGATATTGCGTCGTCTTCCGCCGGTTCTCCAGGGTGAAGCGGTTCACCACCATCGCTGCCAGGAAGAAAAACATGATGCGGATGGCGAGTTCGGCCGCTCCGGTGGGGGTCAGAGTGTATTCCTGCAACGCTGGATAGAGATATGAACAGTAGGCGGCCGAGGCCAGCGCGGTCCAGAGCAAAGTGCCCCAGGAACCAAAGTGGATGGCGGCGGTAACGATCGGGACGTAGTAGATAGGATAGTAGCTGCTGTTAATGCCCAGCTCGCCCGTGTGATTTATCAGCAGTGTCGCCAACAGGATCTTGATCAGGACCACGAGGGAGCGTCCATATCGCGGCCAGTTTGCGATGATTCGGCCTTCGGCCAGCTGGACTACGCCAATGGCCAGCAACACTAGCTGCTTGTGGCGTTCCCACACTGGCGGTAACGCTGCCAGGCCCAGCAGGAAAAGCAGCCAAAGCACGTCCATCCAGCTGATACGGCTTTGTTTTTCTTCGTTCATCGAGACGGCTATAACCCTCGGACCTCACCATAGCCTCGTCAGCAGTGTATCTCGCCTCATATCTTGACGGTCAACGGAACCTCGATTCCGGTTAGCGCCTCGCGTTGAACGAATCCCGGTGAGCGCAAGTCGAAGGCCCTCTCTTTTTCCGAAGATTTATCAGCTCATAGGGATCCTTCGACTCCGAAAGGCATTTCGCAGCGAAATATCTTCCTCCGCTCAGGAGCACGAGAGAGAGAGAGAGAGAGAGAGAGAGAGAGAGAAGGGCGGCAGCCTCTCAGCGGTTACTACGCCCCCGGCCGCAAGAGTCGAAGAGATTGCCCGCACCCGGTACAATTGCCGAGCCCATGACTATCCGCCTCTTCCCAAATCGGAGAGATTTCCACAGTAGCCCGAATGGGCCATTCACAGGCTCCCTCCCAGCCTTTATCTTGATGTTGAGCAGGCTTCGGGGGAGGGCTGTTCGACAAACGTCCCATGACTTAACCAAGTCTGGGACGTTTTGTATTGAGCGCCACATCACACACCTGACGTGTCCAACCGTAAAGAAGAAGCGGCATCCCGGCGCCGCCGCGGGAAGGACAATGAATTGAAGGCCCTGGTAATCAAAGAGCCGGGACACGCGGAGATCAGGGCAGTGCCCGACCCAGCGGCCGATCGGGGCGGCCTGCTTCTGAAGATCCGCATGGTGGGTTTTTGCGGAAGTGACCTGAATTCCTTCCGCGGCCGCAACCCACTGGTATCTTTCCCCCGAATTCCCGGCCACGAAGTTTCGGCCACGATTGTCGAAGGCAGTAACCAGAACCCCGCACTTGCTGCCGGGGTGGATGTGACGCTGTCTCCCTACACCAGTTGCGGCCAGTGCGCCTCCTGCCGCCGCGGCCGCCCCAATGCCTGCCAATTCAATGAGACGCTCGGAGTACAGCGGGACGGCGCAGCCACGGAATACATCGTAGTGCCCGCTGAAAGAATCTATCCGGCGAAGCTTACCCTCAAGGAGTTGTGCCTGGTAGAACCGTTGACCGTTGGCTTTCACGCGGTGGCCCGTGGACGGGTGACTGCCAACGATAGGGTGGCAATCCTGGGCTGTGGCGGGGTTGGGCTCGGCGCCGTGGCCGCGTCGGGTTTCCGCAGCGCAAGGACCATCGCCATCGACCTGGACGACGAAAAGCTAAACACCGCACGGGCGGCGGGCGCCACCCATTCCATCAACACGGCCAGGGAAGAGTTGCACCCGCGCCTGGCTGAATTCACCGATGGCCGCGGCCCCGACGTGATAGTCGAAGCCATCGGACTACCCGCAACCTTCCGTGCCGCGGTAGAAGAAGTGGCCTTCACCGGCAGAGTCGTGTATATCGGTTATGCCAAAGAGTTGGTGGCTTACGAGACCCGGCTCTTCGTACAGAAAGAACTCGACATTCTCGGGTCGCGAAACGCTCTGCCGGAGGATTTTCGCGATGTAATTCGCATGCTGGAGGAGCATCGCTTTCCGGTAGACGATGCCGTCAGCTCGATCGTGACCATGAATGAAGCTCCGCATGCCCTGGCGGCATGGAGCGAGAATCCGTCGCGGGTGAAGAAAATCATGATGCGCATGGACTGAGTGAGGGCTTCTGTGTGTGATGTGTAGTTGTGTGGGTTTCTGTGTGGTCGCGGGCGACTCGCCCGCGAGAGCTGAAAGCAAAGTCAAAAGCCGCAGGCGAGTCGCCCGCGACCACACTCGGATAAGAGATCACTCTATGCAAGTATCGAATGCTGCCGTCAGCCCAGCTACGACTGGGTCCAGGCACGGACTGCTGTTCCCTGCTGGGCACCTCCTGCCCTTCTTTCTGGTTACAGCACTGTTCTTCTTATGGGGCGTGCCCAACAACCTGAACGATGTGCTGATCCGGCAGTTCATGAAATCATTTGCCATTACCCGGTTCCAGGCGGGCCTGGTACAGTTTGCGTTTTACATGGGCTACGTCGTCCTGGCGATGCCGGCGGCGCTGCTCATGCGCAAGCTCGGCTACAAATCCGGATTCGTGATCGGACTGCTCCTGTTCAGCTTGGGGACATTCCTGTTCTGGCCGGCCGCGGTGGCGGGGCGCTATAGTTTTTTTCTGCTCGCCCTGTTCGTCATTGCCAGCGGATTGTCCTTTCTCGAAACTGCCTCCAACCCCTTCATCGCGCAGTTGGGAGATCCGGAGAGTTCGGAGAGACGCCTCAACTTCTCACAGGCCTTCAATCCCCTGGGTTCGATCAGCGGTGTCCTCATCGGCACGGCATTCATCTTTTCCGGCGTGGAATTGAGTTCGCAACAGGTTGATTCCCTGAAGTCGCAACATCTCTATGACGCGTACTTGCGATCGGAAACGCTGCGCGTAGTCAAGCCCTATCTGGTTCTGGGGGTGATCGCGCTGATCTGGGCGGTGTTAATTTGGCGGACGAAATTTCCCGCGATTCAGAGCGAGCATGAAGCCGGCGGCGATCATGGGCGCTTTCTGGACCTGCTCCGCTATCCGCACTTCCTGCTGGCCGTGGTGGCACAATTCCTGTACGTCGGCGCCCAGGTGGGGACATGGAGCTATTTCATCCAGTATGTGCAGGACTACACCCACCAGCCCGAGAAAGTCGCGGGATACTTCCTCACTGGCACGCTAGGGGGCTTCGGAATCGGACGTTTTATCTCCGCTTACCTGATGCGCTTCATCGCCCCCAGCAAACTACTGGGCATATACGCCTTATTCAACATCGTGTTGGTCAGTGTGGCCGTGCTGCGGCCGGGCTGGGTCGGATTGTGGGCGGTCTTTCTCACCAGCTTCTTCATGTCGCTGATGTTTCCCACCATCTTCGCCCTGGGATTGAAGAAACTCGGGCCCAACACCAAGATTGGCGGCTCCTTGCTGGTGATGGCAATCGGCGGCGGGGCCGCGGTGCCGCCGCTCATGGGCCTGATTGCGGAAGCCCACGGCATGGCCGCAGCGTATTTGCTTCCCCTCGTGGCCTATGCCTTTATCGCGGCCTACGCCTTCGTCGGCGCCAAGGCCGGACTTTCTGAGGAAACGGTGTGAGAAACGTGTCGGTGTTCCGGACAGCAATAAAAAATACTGGTGATAAAGGAAAACATGCACATGCCTCCCCTGCCCCTGAGTTCCCTTCGCGGATTATTAGCCGGCATCCTGGCTCTCGGAGTCATAGCCGCTCTTCCCTGTCACTCCCAAACTCCGGGATCACCCACTGCTCCCACTGCGTCCGAAGACCCAGCTCTTATCGATCAGGCCTGGCAGAGGGCAAGTGCGAAGTATGACGCCCCGCGCACTGCGATCCTCGCTGACGTGGACCGCGTTGCTCATCAGGGCCCGTTTCGTCCGGACTGGGAATCGCTTCAGAAATATCAGGTCCCCGAGTGGTACAAGGATGCGAAGTTCGGAATCTTCATTCATTGGGGTATCTATTCTGTCCCGGCGTTTGGCAACGAGTGGTATCCGCGCAACATGTACAGAAAAGATTCGGAAGAGTACCAACACCACATCGCCACCTACGGGCCGCAGGACAAGTTTGGCTACAAGGATCTCATCCCCATGTTCAGGGCCGAGCACTTTGATGCCGCCGCCTGGGCTCGCCTGTTCAAGGAATCGGGCGCCAAATACGTGGTCCCCGTGGCGGAGCATCATGACGGCTTCGCCATGTATGACAGCGGTCTTAGCGACTGGACTGCAGCCAAGATGGGCCCGAAACGCGACGTTATCGGCGACCTGGCCCAGGCGGTTCGGGCGGAAGGTTTGCACTTTGGAACATCCTCGCACCGCGTGGAGCACAATTTTTTCCTGGGCGTTGGCCGCACTATTCCGTCCGACATCAACGATCCGAAATACGCTGCCTTCTACGGCCCGGCGCATACCTGGCTGGAGGCCCGGAGGGGCACGCCGCTCGCCAACGATTTCACTTACGTCTCTTCCGCCTGGGCCGACGACTGGCTGGCCCGCTCTTCCGAGATTGTCGAGAAGTACCATCCCGACATCATGTACTTCGACTGGTGGATCGGCCAGCCTTCTATCCGTCCCAATCTGACCCGATTCGCGGCGTTTTACTACAACGCATCGCTCAAATACGGCGATCACGTTGGCGTCATAAACTACAAAGACTGGGCCATTGAAGAACACTCCGCGGTCCTCGACCTGGAACGCGGGCAGCTTGCCGACATTCGCCCCCTGTACTGGCAGACCGACACCTCGGTCAGCAACAAATCCTGGGGCTATATCAAGAACGACACTTTCAAATCGCCGCAGTTTGTGGTGCAGCAGCTCATCGATATCGTCAGCAAGAACGGCAATCTGCTCCTGAACATCGGTCCGAAGCCGGATGGCACCATCCCCGACGAGGTGCAGCAGGTGTTGCGGGACGTGGGTTCGTGGCTCGCGGTGAACGGCGACGCAATTTACGGAACGCGTCCGTGGAAGATTTACGGCGAAGGGCCAACCCAGGTCGCAGCGGGTTCGTTCCATGACACCGACACCGCCAACTACACCGCGGAAGACTTCCGCTTCACCACGAAAGGCAACAACCTGTACGCCATTGAACTGGGCTGGCCGGCCGGCGGAGAGGCAGTCATTCATTCGCTGGGCACAGCGGTGGGCAGCCAGAAAGTTGAGTCGGTGAGCCTGGTCGGCTCGGATGCCAGGATTCAATCGCGGCAAGAGGCCGACGGTTTGCACCTGCAACTTCCGCCGCAAGCTCCCGGCAAGTATGCTTATGTTTTCCGCGTGCTTTTTGGAAACGCAGCCCGATAGACTGCGGGTTCCAACCAATCAGGAGGCGCTCGTGCTTCGTCCTCAGGTTTGCGGTGTCAGCCCGATCATTTTCCTTCTCTTGTTCTGCTTCCTGGTTCTCCCCAGCCTTCAGGCCCAACCCTCGCACTACGAACCGACGATCGAGTCCCTCAACCGGCACCCTCTCCCCCAGTGGTATGCGGATGCCAAACTCGGGATATTCATTCACTGGGGTCTATATTCGGTCCCGGGATGGGCTCCGCTGACCCATCCTGAGCATGACTTCGGCAATCAGGACTACATCGTCAACAATCCTTACGCTGAATGGTATTTCAACACCATGCGCCTGGAGGGCTCGCCCACCCAGGCGTATCACCGCGAGCACTACGGCGCCAACTACGACTACTACAATTTCGCTCCGATCTTCGACCGCGAGATCAAGAAGTGGAATCCCGAGGCCTGGGCGAAAATATTCCGTGACGCCGGCGCCAAGTATGTGGTGCTCACGTCGAAGCATCACGATGGATTCACGCTCTGGCCCAGCTCAACTCCAAATCCTACGCTGCTGCCGGATCGCCAGCACGCCACCCGCGATATCGTCGGCGAGTTGACCACCGCCGTCCGCAGTCAGGGCCTGCGCATGGGTCTGTACTATTCCGGCGGATACGATTGGACCTTTGTGCCCGGCCCGATCCGCGAGTCGGCGGACCATCAAAAGGTAAAGCCGCAAAGCGAAGCCTACGGCAAATATGCGGACGCTCACGTGCGGGAACTGATTGAACGCTACCATCCCGCGCTGCTTTGGAACGACATCGACTATCCCAAGTCCGGACATCCTTTAGAGATCATGGCGGAGTATTACAACGCCGTGCCCGATGGCGTCATCGACGACCGCTTCGGAGTCAAGCATTCTGATTTCAGATCTCCGGAATACCAGACCCTCGACCACATCAGTCCGACCAAATGGGAGGAGTGCCGCGGCCTGGGACGCTCCTTCGGCTACAACCGCGCCGAAGGCGAAGCCGAGACTATCGCTCCCGATGAACTCATCCATCTGCTGGTCGATATCGTAAGTAAGAACGGAAATCTGCTGCTCGACGTTGGCCCGGAAGCCGACGGCACTATCCCGCCTGTCCAGATGAGCCGCCTGCAGGCGCTGGGAGAGTGGCTGCAGCAGAATGGCGAAGCCATCTATGGCACACGGCCATGGAAGCGGGCTGTGGGTGAGACCGCTGAAGGAATCCCCGTCCGATTTACTCAGAAGGACGCCGCAGTCTATGCCACCCTGCTCGGTCAGCCGAAAGCGACCAGCATCACGCTCAAAGGTGTTTCCTTTAAGGCGGGCTCGCAGATTTACCTGCTGGGAAGCTCCAGGCCCGTCGCATGGTCGCAGCAAGGAAATGATATTCGCGTTGACCTGCCTTCCTCTCTTCCCGGGCACTATGCCGTTGTGCTTAAGCTGGCAGGGCCAGTGTCCTGACCCGGGAGGGGAAAGGGTGCGAACAACAAATGAACCGAAGATTTTGCCTGACCTTAGACCTGAAAAATGATCCCGCGCTGATAGCCGAGTACAAGCGCTATCACCAGAAGATCTGGCCGGAGATTTCGCAAAGCATAAAAGATTCCGGGATCGAGGACATGGAGATCTATCTCCTGGGCACGCGCATGTTCATGATCATGGAAGTAAACGAGCGCTTCTCTTTCGAAGCGAAAGGTCAGGCCGACCGGCAGAACCCGAAAGTTCAGGAGTGGGAAGATCTTATGTGGAAGTTCCAGCAATCGCTGCCCGAGGCCAAGCCGGGCGAGAAGTGGTTGCTCATGGAAAGAATATTCAAGCTGGAGCCCTGATGCAGTTGCTTGTGTGGGACGGACACTCTTGTCCGTCGCTTTTGACGTTGGTAGTGCAGCCGATTTTCAGGTCCAGGTCCGTCCACATTGAAGTCGAAGTCAAAGCGACGGACAAGAGTGTCCGTCCCACACTAAACGGCTGCCATGGTTCGTGACTCAGCCAGCCGTTCTGCCAGGAATCCCAAGTACGCTTCGACTCCCTCTCCGGTCTTGGCGGAAAGCTGAAAGACGCGCATGCCTGGGCGGACGGCCTGAATGTTGCGCCGCGTGGCTTCTGAGTCGAACTCAACCGCCTCAGCCAAGTCGCTTTTGGTGATGATCGCCACATCCGCACTGTTGAAAATCGTCGGGTACTTGAGCGGCTTGTCTTCGCCCTCCGTCACCGACAGTAGCACCCCGCGAAGATCTTCTCCCAGATCGTAGGACGAAGGACAGACCAGGTTGCCCACGTTCTCGATGAAGAGGAAGTCCAGTTGGCCGAGGTCCCATCCCTCTTCGTCCACAGCACGCTGCACCATGGCGGCCTCCAGGTGACAGAGAGTCCCCGTAATGATCTGCTTCACCGGGGCCAGGCTGCGAGCCAGTCGCGCCGCATCATTTTCTGTCGCGAGATCGCCGACCAGGGCAGCCACACGATAACGCGGGCGAAGCAGGGTCAGCGTCTTTTCGAGGAACGCGGTCTTGCCCGACCCGGGGCTCGAAACCAGGCTCACCACGAACACCCCCGCAGCGTGAAAACGAGTGCGAAGGGCGCGGGCCACGACATCGTTCTGCTTCAACACGTTCTTTCGAACTTCCACCAGCCGGGGTTCCGGACTCATCACTGTATCTCCAATGCCACCACTTCAAGTTCCTTGCCGTGGACGATCTCAGAAGTCGGCGTACCGCATTCCGCACAGCAAAATAGTTGAACCGAACTGAGAGGCCTCTGCACTTTGCAATGCGGACAAAAGATCACTACCGGCACATCCTCGATAACCAGGCGCGACCCCCGCAGCGGCGTATCGTCGCAGGCCATCTCGTAGGACGAGAGCAAAGCCTCCTTCACCACGCCGGAAAGCGCCCCCAGCTTGAGGTGCACCGCGTTCACTTGCACGCCCCGCTGCAGAGCCTCTTCCTGCGCCATTTCGACAATGCTCATCGCGATGGAGAGTTCATGCATGTAGTCTTCCCCGCGCCACCTACGCCCCCTCGACTAGCGTCGTCCTGAGGGACTTCAGTCCCGAAGGATCTCGCGCATACTGCAACAATCGCCGGCCCAGGCCTCGATCCGCTTCACGCCAGATCCTTCGCAAGCTCAGGATGACGCCTGGTATGAAGTATGGGAGGCACAAACGCCGCCAGAGCCGCCTGCCCCAGGCTTATCCCTCCGTCATTCGGCGGCACCGCATGATTCGTCCAAATGCACAGCGGCTCTGCCGCAAACAGCGATTTGACATCCTCAAGCAACAGCTCGTTCTGGAATACGCCTCCCGACAGGACGATGGTGTCCAGAGCGTGCGCGTGGCAAAGGGCGATCACACAACCCCTCAGAGCCGCGGCAACTCCTCGCTGGAAGGCCCGCGCAATCTCGCCCGGGTCCCGGCCGCGCTGGCGATCTTCGATCACGCCCTGCAGCAACGGCCGGAAATCCAACTCCGTTCCAGTAAAGGGAAAGGTATACGCCTCAGTGATACCGGCTCCGCGCGCCAGCTGTTCCAACCACATTGCAGCCTGCCCTTCAAAAGAAATTTCCCGCGTAAACCCCAGCAAGGCTGCAACCGTATCGAAAAGCCGGCCCATCGAAGTGGTGGAGAAAGTCCGCACGCCCTTCGTCACTAACTCTACGGCGTTCAAGAATCGCTCGGGAAAGTTGAAGGGTGCCGCAGTCAAGTCCGGCAAAGCATCCAGCTGCGCCAGAAATCCGGCCGCGGCCTGAACCGGGTATTGCGCTGCGGCATCCCCGCCGGGAAGCGCGGCAGTACGAAGATGAGCAACGCGCTCAAAGCCATCCCTGACGGTGCCCACAAAAATCTCGCCGCCCCAGATGCTGCCGTCGTCTCCGTAACCTGTGCCGTCGAAGCTCACTCCCAGCACGCGCTTGTCCCACTCGCCGCGTTCCGCCAGCACGGACGCCACATGCGCCCGATGATGCTGCACCGCTACCGTCCGAGGAGCCCCCAGCTCCGAAGCGTGAAGCGCCGAAGCATACTGCGGATGACAATCATGAGCCACCAGGACTTCATCCCAATCAACCTCGTACATCGCCACCAGATCGGAGATGGTTTCCTGAAAAGCGCGGAATGCCTCGTAGTGCTCCAGGTCCCCAATGTGCTGGCTGACAAAGGCCTGGCCGTCCACCACCAGCGTGATTGTGTTTTTCAGGTCTGCCCCCAGCGCCAGAATCGGCCGCTGGCACGGCACCTTGGCCACAGCCCCGGGAGCATAGCCGCGAGATCGGCGCAGGATGACGGGGCCGAAAGCGCCATCGCGCACAACCGAATCGTCAACCCGGCGTGCGATGGGTCGCTGCCCAATCAAAAATGCATCCGCTATACCGGAGAGCCGCTGGAGCGCATCCTCGTCATCGTAGGCAATGGGTTCACTGGAACGGTTGGCGCTGGTCATCACCAAAGCTTCCGGCGCGCCGGCCGCAAACAGCAAATGGTGCAAGGGAGTGTAAGGCAGCATCACTCCCAGTTCATTATTTTGCGGGGCTACTCCGGCCAGTCCGACTTTCGCTGGCGCCAGGACAATGGGGCGAGCGGCAGAAGTGAGCAGCGCTTCGCTCTCCGAGGAAAGCTCCACCAGGCTGTGGGCTCCATCGAAGTCCCGAACCATCACCGCGAATGGCCTCTCCTTGCGATATTTGCGCTCGCGCAAAGCCGCCACGGCCGCGGGGTTGCGGGCATCGCAAGCCAGGTGATATCCACCCAGCCCCTTCACTGCGACTATCTTTCCGGCAATCAGAAGGTCAGCCACATGACGAATGGCGGTTTCCGTTCCAGGGATGGTCTGTGCTTGCGGCTGCAGATAATAACTGGGGCCGCAGGCCGGGCAGGCAACGGGTTGGGCATGAAATCTGCGGTTGCCTGCATCGATGAATTCTCCGGCACAATAGTCGTCCAGCGGCCAGTCTTTCATGGTGGTGTTGGGCCGGTCGTAAGGCAGAGCAAGGACGACGGTGTAACGCGGACCGCAGTTGGTGCAGTTGATGTAGGGATAACCGTAGCGCGGATTGCGAGGATCGAAGAGTTCCCTGAGGCAATCATCACACACCGGCAGGTCAGGCGAAATCCGGACCGTCGGCCGCTCCCGGTGCTGGCTTTCCCGGATGGTAAATCCGCTCACCCCGAGAGGTGTGACTTCCTGTACATCCATCTCCGCAATGCTGGCGGCGGGCGGCGGCTGTGTCTTCATCTCGTGCACAAACGCTTGCAGCCCCTGCTCTGCGCCTTCCAGATAAATCTCGACGCCTTCCTCGCCATTCAGCACCCATCCCCCGAGGGTGTTGGCGCGAGCCAGGCGATACACGAACGGACGGAAGCCCACACCCTGCACCACCCCGCGGACCCGGATGGAACAGGCACTGGCCATGGTCACTCCACGTCCACGATGCAGCTGTGTCCTTGCCAACCTACCTGGACGACTTTCCCATCTTCCACCAGCAGTGGGACGTTGCGCTGTCCGCGCGCCACTTTGCGCATGCGCCCGCGGGCCACGGGATCGGCTTCGACGTCGTACTCCACAAATTCGGAACGCTTCCATTCCAACCAATCGCGCATTTCGCCGGTGTAGGGGCAGCGCGCGGTGCCGTAGAGTTCAAGCTTGGCCACGGTCGAGTACCTCCAGCGATTCGCGGATGACGTGATAAATCGAAGCCTGGATTTCCTGGATGCGAGGAATGTAATCGCATTGCACCACCACGGGAAAGTCCGCCAGGCGCTTGCGTTTGATTTCGCCACCGTCGTATCCCAGCAGCGCCACAGTCAGCAGGTTCCGTTTGCGGGCTTCTTCGAGGGCCATGATGATGTTGCGTGATCCGCCGCTGGTCGAGATCGCGATCGCAACATCTTCCGGACGGGCCTGCGCGATCAGCTGGCGCAGGAAGATCGCCTCCGTCCCAATATCGTTGGCCACGGCTGTGATATTGGCCGGCTCGAGAGCCAGCGACACGGCAGGAACCGGTTTAAAGCCCAGCGGGGGAAGAACGCAATCAATGGCCCAGTCGTTGGCGTCAGTTGCCGAGCCGCCATTGCCAAAGATAATGAGTTTGCCGCCACGCTGCAGTCGTTGATGAATTGCCAGCGCGGTGTTGCTGATTTGCTCGGCTTCTATGCGCGCCACCTGGCCGCGCAACCTGGCATCGTCATGCACCTTCATCAGGATGGACGTTGCGACCTCAGCCAGCAGGTCCGTGGTTCCCTGTTTTTCCGTACCCAGGAAGGGATAGAGAAATCCCGATTCGCCCACCTCATGGCCCAATTCGCGATGCTCGAAGAAGACGTGCACGGTTTCCCACAGCGTGTGGTAAAGAATTTCAACCATCTCCTGGTGCATGAATGGATCTTGTGTGGGAGCACCGAGCGCGTAGGAACCTTCCATGCCGGGGAGGGCGAACGTCATAGCGTCCTGCAAGTGGGCCAGTTGCAAAGTCGCCCAGACTTCGGGATCGCCTTCGGGCGGCCCGAATCCCATGACGATATCCTCCGGATGCAGTATGGCCTCGAGCCAGGGGCGGAACAGAATTGACAAATCCAGAGCGGGGAGAGCGCGCTTTCCCACGATCACAGGATGAACGAATTCCACCGAGACATGTTGCGCGTCGGTGGCGTAAGGACCGCGCCCGAAGGCGAGAAGACGCCCTCCACGCAGAAACCGTTCTGACATCTCGCGGCAAGCTTCGGCCAGGCGCGCCGCTTCGCGTGAGAAGAACTGTTCGTAAACTTCGTTCCGCTCGAGCAGCCGCTCTTCCACCTGACTTGTGAGTTCAACCGTTGTCGCCATATCGTTTTCCGGTTAACAGATGCGCGGCAGAGGATCGCCCACCAGCATATCCACGATGCGGCTGCCTCCGTAACGTGTTGTTACAAGCACCGTGCCCGCCGGCTGTTCGCGAACTTCGCCGATCACCTGGGCTTCGCTGCCGCCCGGGGCCAGGCTCAGGGCATTGATTGCAGCGTCGGCATACTCGGGCGAGACCACGGCGAGGAATTGGCCCTCATTCGCAATGTGCAGGGGATCGAGTCCCAGCAACTCACATGCGCCGCGCACCATGTCACGCACCGGAATCTGATCTTCAAAGAGGACCATGCCCAGTCCGCAATCCCGCGCCAGCTCGTTTAAGGATGTAGCCGCACCGCCCCGGGTTGGATCGCGCATCCAGCGAACGCCCGGGCCTGCGGCTCGAACCAGGGTCTCGACCAGAGACAGCACGGAGCGCGTGTCAGACCGAAGATCAGCTTCGAGGTCGAGCTCGCCGCGCGCCAGCAGGATGGTGATGCCGTGATCGCCGATCGGCCCGGAAAGCAGAATCTTGTCGCCGACACGCACCGAACTCGGATCGACGGTCACTCCACGCAGCAGGCGGCCAATGCCGGTGGTGGTGACGTACATCTGGTCGGCCTTGCCGTGCTCGACCACTTTGGTGTCGCCACCGGCGATGCGAACACCCGCGTCCCGCGCGGCTTTTGCCATGGCGCGAACTTCGGCCTCGAGCACCGGCGTAGGCAGCCCGGCTTCGAGCACAAAGGTGACAACCAGGGCTTCAGCCCGGGCTCCTGAGACCGCGAGATCGTTCACCGTGCCGTTCACGGCAAGTTCGCCGATGGATCCGCCCGGAAAGGTCAGCGGCTTGACTACAAAGCTGTCAGTCGTGATCGCGACTTTGCTCCCGTTGATGTCGATGTGCGCGGCGTCTCCCAAAGGCCCGGGGGCAGATCCAAAAAGCAGGGGAGCAAAAAGACCTTCGACCAGCTTGCGGCTGGCCTTACCTCCGGCTCCGTGAGCCATCTCGATTTGGGGATCGCGAAACCGGATGGGCACCGGCCTGGCATCGACAGCAGCCTGATCGTCTAGGCGATCGAAGTCAGGCTGGTCGCCATTGCTGCCTTCCGGTGTTCGTAGTTGTGATAAGCGGCGCATGATCCTTCCGATGACACCATGAGTGCGCCGACAGGATGCTCCGGCGTGCACTCACGGCCAAAGAGTTTACACTGGTGCGGCTTCAGCACGCCCTTCAGGACTTCCCCGCATTGCGCGGCTTTGGGATCGGTCACTCGAATGCCCGGAACCTCAAAGCGCTGCTCCGTGTCCCAGGCGGCATATTTGTCGTTCAGGCGAAGTGCCGATTGCGAGATAAATCCCAGGCCCCGCCATTCGAAATAGGGGCGTAACTGGAAAACCTCGGCCATGGCACGAAGAGCGGCACGGTTGCCTTCCCAAGGTACGACTCGCTTGTACTGGTTCTCGACTTTGGCTTCGCCTGCTCTCAGCTGACGCAGCAGCATGACGATCGACTGCAACATATCGAGCGGCTCAAAGCCGGAGACCACAATGGGTTTGTCCTGGTCCTTGGCAATCCACTCGTAGGGACGGCAGCCAATGACAGTCGAGACATGCCCGGGGCCGATGAATGCGTCCAGACGCATATCTGGCGAATCGAGAATCGCCCGGATCGCAGGGATGATTGTTACATGATTGCAGAATACAGAGAAATTCTGGATGCCCTCAGTTTTGGCGCGCATCAGCGTGAGCGCGGTGGAAGGCGCCGTGGTCTCAAACCCGATAGCGAAAAACATGACGTGCTTCTCGGGGTTGAGCCGGGCAAGCTTCAGAGCGTCTGATGGCGAATACACGATGCGGACGTCCATCCCGCGGGCTTTATGCTCGAGCGGGCTGCCCTGGGTCCCGGGAACGCGCATCATGTCACCGAAGGCGGCAAAGATTACGTCTGGTTGTTGCGCGATGGACAGGCCATCGTCAATGCGCCCCATGGGAAGCACGCAGACCGGACAGCCCGGCCCGTGGATCAGTTCGATATTTTCCGGGAGGATGTCTTTGAGGCCGAAGCGATAGATAGCATGAGTGTGACCGCCGCAGACTTCCATGAGGCGGTAGTACCGGTCGCTCCCGGCCAGGCGGCGGATTTCCTCCGCGGTTCGTGAAATCAGTTCGGGCTCGCGGAACTCATCAACATATCTCATGCCGATCCTCCCTCGCAAGCTGGACGCGGGCAGGCGTCAATTCACTTCGGCGTCATTCACTTCGGCGTCATCGATTTCGGCGTCACTTATTTCGACGTCATCTATTTCCTCCAGGCCGTATCCCTGGACTTCCTGCATGGCTCCATCGATCTCTCCCAGCGCCCGGAGGGTATTCATCTGGTCGAGAGCGTCGCCCTCGCTGATCTTGCTCATGGCAAAACCGACATGGATGAGCACCCAGTCGCCGGGCACGGGTCTGTCGTCCTGCAGCAGGCCGAGATCAATCTTGCGCCGGACGCCGGCTACGTCAACCAGCGCGGACTCCGCATTGTCGCCGGAGATTTCGACGATCTTTCCTGGTATGGCTAGGCACATGCGACATCCTCCCGGGCTGGTCGTTAGTCCTTGGTCGTTGGCCGTTGGCAAAACCATCCCCGATTGCTCACCTTTAGTCTTGTTCACCAGGCACCAACCACTTGGTTTTTTGGCCAACGACCAACGGCCGAAGACCAACGGCGGTTTTCAAGCTTTATGAGCGTTGATGTCAAACGAGAGCTTGAGCTCGTCCTTCAGCTTTATCGTGCCCCCGGCGGCGGTCACTGGGCTGATTTGATAATCGCTCTGGCGCACGGAAAACTCTCCGGCGGCGCGCAGAGTGTCATCCTTCAGCGTCACCCGCGCCAAAACCGGCTGATCCCGGGTCTCTCCGTGCAGCGAGAGTTCCCCGTTCAGCGTAACCACATACAACCCCTCGCCCATCTTCCGGACTGATGATACCCGGGGGCATTCGTAAACGATTTCCGGGAAGCTACCGGCCTCCAGGACCTCGTCATGCATTTTACGCTCTATCTCATGGCGGTCCTTATCGCTTATGTCATCGGTCACAGTCAGCGAAGAGGCCTGAATCGCCAGGCGAAGAGACGCATCCTCCAGGGCATTTGAATTCCACCGGACCTCGCCCTCGAAGTCCCGGACTGCAATCTTCGGGCTATGGGCGAATGCCGAAAGCATCCCAGTGGCAAACGCCCGGACAATAAATGTACTCCTGGCGGCATCAATTAGATATCGAACCGTGGCCGTTTGAGGCGTTCCGACTGTGGTCAAACCGACATTCCCCCTTTGGTTGCAGACCTTTCGTCTCCTTCTGCTACATGGCCCGCAGTTTCAAGTAGCGATCCAGGTCGGGCAAAGCCAGATTGGCCAGATCACCAACCCCCAGCTGCCCCATGTAACGTCTCGCAATCGGATTGGTGAGAATCAGGCCCGCACCGAAAACGATCAGCGCCACGCCACTGAGCATAAATAGCGTGTCCTTGTTGTTGAAGCCTGCGTTACCATTTTCCATTGTCCGTCTCCTTTTCGTTTCAGGACGTCTTACGGCGTCGAATCAAGTTTCGAATCAAACTTCGAATCAGGCCCATCCCCGTTGAGGATTCTGTTCACCAGCGACTCCACCAGCTTGACCGCCTCGTCCACCGCAGCCTCCACTGGCTTGCTCAGTCCCATCTGGCCCTCTTCGCCTCCGAGAGTCTCCGGTTCGCAGCCCACCAAAAGAACGTTTTTGACGTCGATGTTCATGGCTTTGGCCATGCGCAACACGTTTATGGGATTCATGGCATGCGCTTCGACTGTGGCAGGCGGAGCATTTGCTTCGTCCAATGCTTTCAGGTCGGGCTCGATGACGTAGAGCGTGCCTGGGGCCTGGCCATGCGGACACGCATCCACCAGGATCGTGGTTTCGTAACCGTCCTGCAGCGCGTAAGCGAGATCGAAGCCGCGGATGCCGAAGTCGGCCACCCGCACGCTCTGGAGAAGCTCAAAGCCCGCCATGCGGCGAACGACTTCGACGCCAAAGGCATCGTCGCCCAGGAAGATGTTCCCAATGCCGGCAACCAGAATACTGGGTTTCTGGACGGGCTTGAACTCACGGGCTTCTTCATCCGAAAGCGGTTCGACTTCTTCGGCATCGAAGAAGAAGCGATGCCCGGGCTGGCGCAGCAGGCCCATGTCTCGACCAGGGTCGTTATCAAGAACGACGCAGACGTGGCACTTGCCTTCGTAGTCCTGCTCGATGCCTTCAATGGTGGCAACCTGTCCGGCCAGCGCGATATCCATCACATCGCCGCCCTCACGGGGACGCAGGCGCACGCGGCTTCCGGCCCGCACCTCGACTCCTGAAATCTCGAAATGATCGAGCGGCGTCTTTTCTTCCAGAAGCTGCCACTCCCACTCGTTCATTGAGTTTCCTCCTTGAGCGGGCGTAGCCCCCGCAAAGCTCCGTGCAGCTTCATGAACTGTTCCGCCGGCATGGTCTCAGTCCGCTCCAGCATGGCGCGGGCCCGATCGTCCGATTGGCTCATCTCACTCTTCTCGTCGTCGGTCAAGGTCATGATGCGCAGGGAGAGAATCTCGTCAATCTCGGTCCCGTCGAACAAATCGCCCGCACTTTCGGGAGCGATCTGAGGATAGTCATAAAGGATGATGGGCGAGGAGAGCAAAGTGTCGAACTGACCCTGGTCGCCGACCAGCACCGGAAAGGTTCCGACATTGTTGCACTTGGCGACAACCTCGCCGAGCGCCTCCGGAGGAGCAATCAGCGAAACGAATCGCCCGTCCTGCACGCCCAGAACAGTGTGAGTCGAGGCCAGGGAGCTTAGCAACGCGTCGTCGCGGGAAGAGTCCTTCGTCACTTCGAAAGGTGTGGTGTTACGAATCCGAACGCTGATCTTGAATACTCCGTCCGCAACTCTTTCGCTCATGATTGCCACAGCGCCACAAAGCGGCTTTCGTTCGCGGACGATCACCCCCACGATCGGCCCGCTGCCGTCGCGCAGATATTCGAATTGCTTTTCCGCGGGGAAATCAAACTCATCGGGCACCAGCCTGTAGGCCAGCGCTTCCAGGTTGTACGCCGGCAAAATAACTTCGCGCTCAACGGCTTCCTGCCAGGGCTGGTAGACGCGACCGTTCACCACAAGCCGGTCCACCGGGCGAAACTCAGGTATTTCGCCGGGCAACAACTCGTTCACCGGCATAGTCAGTTCGCCGATAGAGCGGGCCACCAGTTGGAGAAAGCGCACTCGAACTTCCAGCCCGGTTATGGAGCCGCCCTCGACCAGGCACTCGGTCTGCATGGTCCAGGCCTCGCTGCCGTTCTGCACCTCGCTGTAGGACTGAGGGCAGAGTACGCCAAAGTTCCAGCGCTGCTGGTTTTTTACCGAGGAGGGGCGATAGGGATAGAGCATGTACCCCTCGTAGAGCACAGCTTTTGCGATCTGCTCCACCACACCCAAATTCATCAGATCACCGTCTCTTCCACCGGAATGATGCTCTCCAGGGCTTCTTCCCAGGTGGGAATGCCGTGCTTCACTTTGTATTGATACAGGCGGTCGAAAGCGTCCTTGTGCAAGCAGAGCCAGGCGCTGTTGGGATAGAACGATTCCATCATGTCGCGCCAGATTTTTACCGGCAGCCGGAAGCGGGCTTCCTTGTCCCAGGAGATGGGCGCAACCTGCAGGCCGCCGTCGCTGCCCTCGTAGAAAACCGTTCCGCTGAACTGCACACAAACCGGGACTTCTCCGTCCGCCAGACCGTCGAAATATTTGGTGGCAGCCACATTGAAATCGAACGTACACGGCACCGGAAGATCGACCAGTGTCGATCCCTTGAACGATGGCACGACCAGATTGGCGTGCGTCCACAAAAGACTTCGCAAGGTCTGGCCCCAGCGGCTGGGCTCGCCAAAGAGGTCAAGCAAGCGCTCCTGATCTTCGGGCGTGTATTTGCGTCGAGTGACTTCCAGTTGGATCTGGCAGCGTAGCGCGACCGTGTGAATCGTCTGCTCCGGATTGGCATCTGTCAGACGAAGTTTGAAAACCAGAAGCGGTGTAGCTGCATTGGCAACAACCTCGGCGCCTTCGACGTGAAAGGTCAGGTCAGGCATGGGATTCCTCTTGCTCTTGAGATGCGTCCTGCCTCTCGGAGGAGACCTCAACCGATCGCGCTTTCAGACTGGTGAAGAACTCGCCCAGCTCCCGCCATACCTCGGTTCCGCCAGAAAGGCCCTTCCAGTGCATGCGGATCAGGCCTACCAGCTTGTAACATTCGTCGATGGGAAGCAGGTAGTATTCCGCCGCGGAATATCCGCGGGAGTAGCCCAGCCGATTGACCAGCAGCCCCTCCACATCGGATTCCATTTCGTTCAGAATCGGATTACGCGCCACAATATCGTTCCAGGATTCCAGCGCCAGCAACGATTCCGTCGCGCCCGCCGGGCTGGGATACAGCGCAACCACGCGGTTCTCCAGGCTGCTCTTGAGGAAGAAGGCCATGTTGATGGGGACCATCAGGCCGTTCCACTCGGCGTCGCTGAGATTGAACCCGGGAAGAGAACGCACCCGGCGCGGGACTCGTTTGAACTTTACTCCCTGGCCGCTGAACAGGATGGCGCAGGCGTCGCAGGTGCAGAGGAGTTTACGCCGCTCCAGCTCAATCAAGTGCGGATGACCAGGCGCTAACCCGACGCTACACAACTCGCAACGCTCCAGCGGCCGTTCGCGGCGCGCAAACTGGCGCAGCGTCCCAAAGCCGTCGGCGGGGTCGGTAAGTTGTCCGGCACTCATGATTTCAACATGCTCAAATCTGCACCGTGGCGCCGGGACGACGGCGCTACAACGAGCGGCGCTACACTGAATCCTTCAATCCGCACCTTGCGGTGGATTGACTTCGACCTGCAATCCGGCAGGACTGCCCACCAGCTTGTCCAACGCCACAAATCCGGAAGCGGGCTTCTCTTCCAAACCTTCGATGAGCAGCGAACTCATGTCCGGCGCGGCGTCGTACATGGCTCCTTCCAGCGTGGCCTGCACGGTCTTTGCGGTGGACCCGCAAGTATGCGATCCGGTTTCGACACGCAACCGGATGGCGCCGTCGTTCACGCCCAGCAACTCAACTTCGCAGCCCTGTTTCCGCAGCTGCGACCGTACCCGGTCCACGGCTTTCAGCACCCGGGTTTCGATGTCCTCGGGATGGAGGCCATAAAGAATCAGCACGCTGCTCACCAGCGCATCGCGACCCAGTCGGTCAATGATGCCCATGCCCCGCTCTCCCGCGTCAGCAACAATATCGAGCACCTTCTCCAGGGCCGCGCCGTGCAGATCCATCAGCGATTGCACCAGGCCCTTGGTGGCGGCCCGCACCGCAGGATCAGCGATCGCTTCGATTTCCTGCACCAGGCCGCCGATGCGCTGCATGTCTTCCCGAAAATCTCTGCTATCGGCCACAAGGCTCCTTGAAAGAACGTGTTGTCATCCTGAGCGGAGTAGCGGATTCGCTTCGCGAATCTGCTACGCAGTCGAAGGACCTCTACCTTATTACCGCCGCCGAAGTCCTTAAGGAAACTTTTCTATGGCGGATAGGGGTCCTTCGACTTCACCCACCCATTCGCGAAGCGAATGGGTGGCCTTCGCTCAGGATGACAACCCTCTTAGGGTCCAGCGTTAACCAGCGCCAAAAGCCAAAACGCAAAAAATTAGGAGTGAGAGCGCAGTTTTGAGATGCCAGATCCCTCCTCTGTGAGCGTATCTGGCAATTCCTAGCTACCACCCTCACTCCCTCGTCCACCATGGTGCGAACTCAGGGTTGAAGACCGAACATCGGGGAATGGTGCGTCTCCAGCACCTTGCCGTTCCCCAGATACATGTGCACGCCGCAAGGCAGACACGGATCGAAGCTCCTTACCGCGCGCATTATATCGATTCCCTTGAACTTGTCAGGGCCGTTTTCCTCAAAGATCGGGGTATTCTGCACCGCGTCCTCGTACGGACCCGGAGTGCCATAGATGTCACGGGGATTGGCATTCCAGGGAGTTGGAGGATAGGGATGGTAGTTGGCGATCTTACCCTCTTTGATCACCACGTGGTGCGAGAGCACGCCGCGTACCGCCTCGTGGAAGCCGCAGCCAATGGCCTCCTCAGGCACTTTGAATTCGGTCCAGGTCTTGGTGTGTCCAGCATGTAACTCCGCCAGCGCCTTTTCCATGAAATGAAGTGCAGCGCAGGCAGCATAGACCTGGAAGTATGTCCGGGCGCGGTCGCGTTCGATAGCGTTGCTCCACTTGGGAATCTTCCATTCAAACTCGACCTCGGGCAGCGAGGTGGTCTTGGGCAGGTACATCTTTACGCTGCTGCCGGTGGCCTTGATGTATCCGATGTCCACCAGCCCGGCCAGCGCGGTCGTCCACAGGCGAGCGATTGGTCCACCTCCGGTATCCATCGCCAGGTGGTCACCAGTGCGCTTGTCGAACCACCGCGGGGACATGACCCATGTGTACTTGCCGCCAAAGTCACGCTTCTGCGGCCGCGGGATCGTGGTCTGGTTCCAGGGATGGTTCTTGTCCACCGGATTGCCGAGAGGGTCTGTCTTGACGAAAGTTTGCGAGTTCTTCCACTCGTCGTAGTAAGAACTGCCCAGGAGAATCCGGATATTCAGGTTGATGTCCACCAGATCGGTGGTCACCAGCTTGCCATCCACCACGATGCCCGGGGTGACGAACATGCCGCTGCCCCAGTTCGTCATGTTCTTATAGGTGTAATCGCAGACGTCGGGATCATTGAACGATCCCCAGCAAGCCAAAAGGACACGCCGCCTACCGACTTCTTCGTAACCGGGGAGGGCATCGTAGAAGAAATCGAACAAGTCGTCGTGCAGTGGCACCACCTTCTTCATGAACTCCACATACTTCATCAAGCGGACCAGGTAGTCAGTAAAAAGCTGGACGGTGGGCACCGTGCCCACGCCGCCCGGATACAAAGTGGAGGGATGGACGTGCCGGCCTTCCATCAGGCAGAACATCTCCCGCGTCATGCGGCTCATGACCAGGGCCTCGCGATAGAAGGCTCCGGTAAACGGATTGAGGGCGGTCATGATGTCAGCAATGGTGCGGTAGCCATGCGCACTGGCGTGGGGCGCCGCCGTGGATTGAGCTTTGGCCCAGACTTTGGGATTGGTTTCCTTGACCATCTGCTCGCAGAAATCCACGCCGACCAGATTGTCCTGGAAGATATTGTGGTCGAACATGTACTCGGCAGCCTCGCCAAGATTGACGATCCACTCCGCGATCGGAGGCGGCTTGACCCCAAACGCCATGTTCTGCGCGTAGGTGGCGCAGGTGGCGTGGTTGTCGCCGCAAATGCCGCAGATGCGGCTGGTGATGAAGTGAGCGTCGCGCGGGTCTTTACCTTTCATGAAGATGCTGTACCCGCGAAAAATGGACGAGGTGCTGTGACACTCGACCACATGCTTGTTCTCGAAGTCGATCTTGGTAAAAATGCCCAGGCTGCCCACGATCCGAGTAATCGGGTCCCAGTTCATTTCCACCAGGTTCCCCTTTTTTCCGGGGGCGTCCTTCGTCGGTGCGGTAATAGTGCTCATTCGATCGCTCCTTTGGACTCAGTAGGATCTTCTCAGTAAGACCGTGGGTGGTACCCGGTGGTCAGTTCTGCGCGCGGATGACGCCACTTGGGCTCCTTGTTGACCGTGGACTGAGTCATAGAACGCAGGGCACGAATCGCGCGGCCATAAGCGCCGACGGCTGAACTCGAGACCCGGGCGCCCGGCGGTTCATCCATAAAGGGCATGAATTTGTCGGGGAATCCAGGCATGGTGCAGCCGATACAGATGCCGCCTACGTTGGGGCATCCGCCGATTCCGGCCATCCATCCGCGCTTGGGCACGTTGCAGTTCACTACCGGGCCCCAGCATCCCAATTTCACGATGCATTTCGGGGAGCCATACACTTCCGCGAAATCGCCTTGCTCGTAGTAGCCGGCGCGATCGCAACCTTCGTGGACGGTCTTGCCAAACAGCCACGTGGGGCGCAGTTCATCGTCGAGCGGAATCATGGGAGCCAGTCCCGCCACCTGATAAAGAAGATAGAGGACAGTCTCCATGAAGTTGTCCGGCTGCACCGGGCATCCTGGAACATTGACGATGGGCAGACCGGCTTTAGACCTCCAGTCCCAACCCAGGTAGTCCGCCAGACCCATGGCGCCAGTGGGATTGCCTTCCATGGCATGAATGCCGCCGTAGGTGGCGCAAGTCCCGCAGGCAACCACGGCGAGTGCCTTGGGTGCCAGACGGTCAATCCACTCATTGGTGGTGATGGGCTGACCGGTCGTGGGATCGGTTCCTAGCCCTGCCCAGTAACCTTCTTTCTTTATTTTCTCGTTGGGAATGGAACCTTCGACTACCAGGACGAAGGGATCCAGCTGACCTTTCTCCGCCAGGTACCAGAATTTCAGGAAGTCATCTCCGTTCTCATAAGCCAGGACGGGATTGTGCAGGTGTACTTTGGGAAGGCCGGGAATTGCTCCCAGCAGAACATCTTCGATACTGGGTTGACTAGCCGCGGTGACCGAAACCGAGTCTCCGTCACAGCCCAAACCGGCGGTGATCCAGAGAATGTGTACTTCGGCGACTGGCGATGGTTTTTGCGTTTTCCGACCGTACGGAACCGTTTCCGCTGCCATAGCTCGACTCTCCTTTCCCGCCTCAACTGGAAGACGGGAGCTGCCGAATTTCTGGTTAACGATTAGCGAATACTCTTCAAACCTTGCCCGGGTAGCAGTTCTCTTCGCTGTAGAAGGGAAACCTGAAAAAAGTGCGCCCTGTTCTTAATGGCGCCCCTAGGATCAACAAAAGCAAAGACCGTCACAAGCGGGAGCCCCACTTTTTAAGTTTCATGGGAAGCACTATTTTTTCTATCGGGGATTCCCCGATACTGGGAAACTCTATATAGCGCCGCCGTCCCGCTGGCTGTCCGGCGGGCGCTACTCGGACGCTGTGGTTTTCTTTGCGCTCTTTTGCGGTGTCTTTGCGAACATTGCGGTCAGGGATTTTGATCGCAACGGATCTGCATCACGCCGTCTTTTCGTCCATGTTCCACTGGATGGCATGCTGCATGAGTTCGCGCGCGCTGCGCAGGGACAATTTTTCCTTGATATGCGCCTGATAGGATTCGACCGTCTTGACGCTTATGTGCAATTCTTCGGCAATCTGCCGGGTACCGTGGCCTTCCCCGATCAAACGAAACACTTCCAGCTCGCGATCGCTCAGGTCGGCGATGGAGGAATGGCGCAGCGTGCCCGATCCGGTGATGTAGTGTTTCAGCATCCGGTTGGCGACACGGTCGCTCACGTAGATCTCGCCGCCCAGGATGCGGCGCAGCGCCACCAGCACCTTTTCTGTTGCCTCCTGCTTCATGATGTAGCCATTCGCACCCGCCCGTAGCGCGCGCTCCGCATAGATTGACTCGTCGTGCATGGAGAGGATCAGCACCGGGAGCGTCGGGTACAGATTCCTTATGTTCTTGAGCAGATCAAGCCCGTCTGGACCATTCAGGGAAATGTCCACGATGAGAACGTCCGGCTTGGCGGAAGCCAGCACGTGCATGGCGCCGCTGGCTTCTTCGGCCTCACCGCAAACCACCAGGTCGGTTTCCTGATTGATGAGCAACGCCAATCCCTGGCGCACAATGGGATGGTCGTCCACCACCAGGATTCTGCTCTTTCTCACTGCGACGTGGTCCTGAACCTTGTGAGATGAGTTCATATTTCTTAGTCCTCGACCGGAAACAGGCAAGTAACCGTGGTCCCACCGGCGTCGCCCGGTTGTATCTGCAGCGCAGCTCCGATCATCCTGGCCCGGTAGTTCATAAGATGAAGTCCCATGCCCACGCCTTTGCCGGGAAGCTCCGGAATACCCGTGCCGTCATCCTCAATTACCAGGGCGCCCTGACCCCGAGCAGCCGCGAGACGAATCACGATGTGCTCAGGCCGGCCATGTTTGATGGCGTTGTTCACGGCCTCCCGCGCAATATAGTAGAGATGAGTCGCCATGGCGTCATCATGAATCAGCACAGGAGTGAAGCACTCGAAGCGGCACGAAACCCCAAACAAGTCCTCCACCTCTCCCGCCCGTTGCTGGAGCGCCGACATCAGCCCCCGCGCATCGGACACCACCGGCAGCAGGCCGCGTGCCAGTTCCCGCGTCTTATTAATGGCCTCATTCACCAGCTTCACGATCTTGGCCGCGTCTCCGGCCTCCGGCAAGCCCTTTTCGACAAGCTTCTGTTCCTGCACCTTACTCATGAATGCAATACCGGTAAGATGCTGTCCCAGGCCATCGTGTAGATCCTGTCCGATCCGACGCTGCTCCCGCCCGCTGATCTCAAGAATGGTTTTCTCCAGGTGCTTGCGCTCCGTGATGTCGCGGATGGCGCTCGAAACCAGCACCCCTTCCTCGGTTTCCAGCGGGCTTAAGCTGATCTCCACCGGAAATTCGTGGCCATCCTTGTGCAGGCCGTAGAGCTCCGCGCCAGCTCCCATAGGCCGGACTCGCGGCTCTTCGAAGAAAGTCTTCCGGTGCTCCGAGTGCTTGCGTCGCAGCCGCGCCGGCACCAGCAATTCGAGCTCTTGCCCTAGCAGCGCCTCCCGGTGATAACCGAACAACTTCTCCACCTGGGCGTTGACCAGGACAATCTTGCCTTCTCGATTGACCACCACTACGGCGTCCGGCGCGGCTTCCAGCAGGCCACGAAATTTCGCCTCGGCCCGTTTGCGCTCCGTAATGTCAATGCCCGAAGCGATCACGCAACTCACAGCTTCGTTGGCACCGGGGAGGGTCGTGGTCGACCATGCGATGATCCTCTGCCGGCCGTCTCGACAAACCCATCGGCTTTCGTACTCATTGGGGCGCTCGTCGGCGCGGGTTTTCTGGAACGACGCTTTGAAATGTTCCACTTCTTCCGGAATCAGAAACAGGTCCCAAATACACTGTCCGCGAACTTCCTCGAAAGAATACCCCGTCATTTGCTCACAAGCCCGGTTAAAGCGGATGATCCTGCCTTCCGGGTCGAGCACCACCACCAAAGCTCCCACAGTGTGGAGGATGGCGGAGACCACATTGCGCTCTTCCTGCAGAGCCTCTTCCGTCCGCTTCAGGTCGGTGATGTCAAATCCCACTCCGTGAATGAACCAGGGCTCGCCGTCTGCCTTGCGAATCATCTTGGCTTCGCAATGAAACCAGATCACGCGGCCGTCTCGCGCCACCACGCGATAGGCCGAGCGCAGGGGATTGCCGGTAAGAAACATCTCGGCCGCTTCGGTGCTCCAGCGCTGCTTGTCGTCCGGGTGGATATGGCTATACCAGCGCACCGGGTCCTCTAACCACTCCTCCTGGGAAAATCCCAGCGCGGCTTCGATCTGCGGACTCACATAGGCTTCGCCGATGCCACGATCGAGATAGGCCATGAATACGACGGCAGGAATCTGCTCAACCAGGGCGCGATATCTTGCTTCCAGATTGGGGAGCTGCGGATCCGCGGCCGGAGCGATGCCTGGCTTTTCCGGCGGATACACAATGCGCCGGGCAATGCTGGGATCCTGAGTAAAGACTCCCGCCAGCTCCTGGAGAATTTCCTCAGCCTGCGCAGGATCAAGCTCCGGGTCGGCCAGCGCCACCGGACGGAGTATGGGGCGGACACTCTTGTCCGCCGCCTTTGACTTGGACTCCGGCATTCCTAAACTCATTTCCACGTCATGAACTCCACAACAGCCGCGGCTCCAAATCTAAAACCAAATCCCAACCCCAACTCCAACTCCAACCCCAACCCCAATACCAACCCCAACATCAACCCCAAAAGCGTCGGACAGGAGTGTCCGACCCACACCCACACACATGCGGATCAACGGGGGCGCTTGCGCCATCCTGGCTCTTTGTTGAGCGACGACTGCGTAAAGCGGCGCAACGCGTGAATCGCACGTCCATAAGTTTGGACGGCTGCGGAGGACAAAAGCGACCCTGGCGGCTGATTCATGAACGGCATGAATTTGTCGGGAAAGCCCGGCATGGTGCAGCCGATACAGATTCCGCCGATATTCGGACAACCTCCGATCCCGCCCATCCAACCTCGCTTACCGACATTGCACTGGACCACCGGGCCCCAGCATCCCAGCTTGACGATGCACAGGGGCGATCCATATTCGTCGCCAAATTGCGCCTGCTCGTAGTACCCTCCACGATCGCATCCCTCGTGCACAGTGCTGCCAAACAGCCAGGTGGGACGCAACGCCTCATCCAGGGGAATCATGGGCGCCCGCCCGGCCGCCATGTGCAGCAGGTATAACAACGTCTCCATGAAATTGTCCGGCTGCACCGGACACCCCGGCACGCATACGATGGGAATATCCGCCTTCGAACGCCACTGCCAGCCCAGGTAATCCGCAAGGCCCATGCAGCCCGTGGGATTTCCTTCCATGGCATGGATACCGCCGTAGGTGGCGCAGGTCCCTGCCGCAATCACGGCCCAGGCCCTGGGCGCCAGACGATCGATCCATTCGCAGGTGGTGATCGGTTGCCCGGTCTTTGCGTCGGTGCCGAATGAAGCCCAATATCCTTCCTCTTTATTGGTTTCGTCCGGAATCGATCCTTCGATGACGAGAATAAAAGGTCCCAGCATATCCTGCGCCGCCAGGTGAAAACGCCGCATGAAGTCGTCGCCATTCTCCATGGCAAGGAAGGGATTGAGGAAGTTGACTTTGGGAATCCAGGGCAGGGAGCCGGTCACGATGTCTTCGATACTGGGCTGGGTGGCCGCCGTCATGGCAATCGTGTCCCCGTCGCATCCCAAGCCCGCGGTAATCCAGAGGACATCGATTTCGGTGATCGCAGGTTGAGTTCCACGGCGAGCGTCAGCATCCGCCATTTCGAGCCCTCCCTTCGACCACCCACCGTGACCCTGTTTGTCCGGATCGACGCGATTGCGGTCCCACCGGGCCCGGGCTGAAAGCCCGCCAACCGGCCATATCTTACCCCATCTGAATCCAATCGAGTCCGGGGTTACGAGTTGATCGAGAGAGCTCGATCCCGGCGTCTAGTCCTTGCCCGGGCGGGCCGCGCTACGATCGTACAGCTCGATGGTGTGCAAGCGGATGCGCACTACTTCAGGGCGAGCACTTTTGAAGTTGAGTCCCCGGTCGGTCTGGTCTCCATTCCAGGTGCGCAGGGCTTGCCAGGAGCCCTTTACGTAGCCGCCTTCTTCGGCGCGAAGAATCTCAAGTTGCTGATTCTGTGCCTTGCTCGCGGGATTGTCTGCCAATTGGAAGCTGACGCTGGCGTCAAACCCCGTCACCAGATACTCTAACGGACCGAGTTGGGCCACCATGGCTCGCCCGTGCGAATCGGGGTTCCCGGGCGGCATCTCGCCATCGCGCTGCGGAAAACCGAAGGAGACCATGGCGTCCACATCGCCGAAGTGCAAACGCTGCCGCTCGCTACCCTTCTCTTCCACGGCGGTCTGCAACTTGCCGTCAAAGTTCAGCTGCGCCACCTGGCCGGCGATGGGCTCAAAGAGAGCAAAGTCTTCCGAAAGCCAGCCGGGTATTTTTTCATCGGAGATCGTCCAGCCCGTGTAGTCCACGCCAAAGGGCGAAAAGCCAATGGCGCCATGACCCAAGGCGAGAAAGAAATACCGCCCAAAGTTATTCTGCATTCCTGTCTCGGGGATGAAGAAGGCGTTGTCATCACGATGATAGGCGGCGATGATCTCGTGATAGAACCGCATGTCGTCGGAATAGAAGTCAGGCGCGAGGAGATCGATGACCGGAGCCGCCGCCTTCCATATATCGATGTTGTCCTGCTGCGGACCGCCGCTGGGGTACTCCTGTCCGGGGACGGCGCGGTCGCGATCTTCCAGGGCGTGCACCGGGTACTTAATCCAGACATTGCAGTACATGGGCAGGGGATATTCGGCCTTGCCGGCGCGCGCCACCTCGCTGATGTAGTGGGCGACGGAATACGCCATGAAATTCTCATCCGCATCGGGGCCAAAAACCTGGGACCAGTTGCCATTCCCGACACGCAGCGCGCTGGTTAGCGTCGCGGGTACTGCACCCGCAAACTCCTTCTGCGCCGCCGGCGAGTAGTCGCGGACGGTCCCGATCGAGCCAGATTCGTTCTCCACCTGGACCATGATGACGGTACGCTGCGTGGCATCCGCTTCGCGGAGGTGGCGCATGAGGGCGGAGAAGGCGTGCTTATCCGCTTCGAGATTGCTGGCAGAGCTGGCGGAAAGAACAGGGAGCACCTTCCCACGAGCGCTCAACGCCCGCGGATAACGTTTAGTGTCATTCTTCATCCACTCTGGAATGTAATGCGCCTGCCCATTTTTCCAGGTGCCGAACCAGAGCAGCACTAGTCGCAGATGGTGCTGGCGTGCCCCGGCAAGCAACTCATCCACGTTGGAGAAATCGAACTTGCCAGGTTCGGGCTCCATCTGCTCCCAGTAAACCGGAGCTTCGACCGTATTGACGTGCATGGCCTCCAGCGCCGGCCATACCCTGGGCAAAGAGTTAGGCCACGCACTGGAATTGTTGATCTGCGCCCCCAGAATAAGGAAAGGTTTTCCGTCCACGACCAGAGCGAAGCGTCCATCCTTGCGCTCCAGGCGGGGGGCATCGGCGGCAACCAAAAGAGTCGGCAGGATGCACAGCCCTGCAAGGAATGCCTTGGCAGACGGGGCCAGTCTCATGTTCGCTCCAGTTGGCTCAAGCGCCGGTTCGTGCGAACTTTACTACGCCGTCCGGTTTCGTGTAAATCGCGTCACTGGGCGCAGTCTGGGCCTGAGTGAAACTGAAACGTCCCCTCCATTGTGTGAGCCGCCGAGTTGTATCACTCGTCAGCCCCGCTTCATAAAGAAACGAACCGCCAGGATAACGATCGCGACCAGCACTACGATTTCAACAATATTTGCCAGGCTCATGGCCTTTGCCTCCTAAACGGCAGGCTAGTCATGCCAGAGGTCGTCATCCGTGTCAAGGGCATAATCGCGACGGAGTGGGTCAGTATCACGATAGGGCACACAAAATGCATAAACCACCAAGGGCACGAAGTATCACGAAGGACTTAGTTTCCCGAGTTTCCTTCGTGTCCTTTGTGGTTAACGGTTTCGGAAACTGGCCCATAACCATCGGCGAGGGTCGGACGCAGCGATTGCCACTGCCATCCGGACCTCTATTTCGAAGCTGGCTTGAGGACCACGGTATTGCGCTCGTCGCTGGCGATGATTCGATAGAATTTTTTCAGCTCTTCCGCTTTGCTTACCGGTACGCTCAGCTCCTTAACCTCGAAGGTGCGGTTATAGCGGATCGCATTTCCCGTTATGTCAGTTTTCGAGTGATAGCTGGCAAAACCGAAATCGACATCGACCGGCGGAGGCAAGTCGTCCACCTCGTAGCCTGGAGGCAGCGAGATTTCAAATGTGTCCGTGTCCTGGACGGGGCCTTCGAATTCGATGGAAAAATTGCGCGGCTCTTTGGTCTCAAGCAATGAGCTGGATTTGGATCCGATCACCCGCGGCCGGACCAGCAGCAGGTTGCCCGCGTTTTTGGCATAATTCGCGGCTTCGAAGGAGTAGTCGAAACCGAAAGGCTGGTCAGTCTGATTAAGATTGACCACGCTGGCATAAGTGATCTCAAAAGTCGAGATAGAGCCGGCCAGCAGCCTCTCGATGGGTTTGATGCGGTCGATATCCTTGGTTGTGGTACGAAGCGCCCAGCGTTGTGACCAGGCCCGGTCGCCGACCCGTACTTCCTTGACGTCGCCCTTCAATGTGCCGGTAGCATCGAGAGCCAGTTTGGCGGTGCGCTGAACACTGTTCATCGCCGCCGGCTGTTTGGGCACTTCAACCAGTTCGCCGCCATCCGGTGTTACCAGCAGGCCGTAGTTGTCCTGGAGGTATCCGCCGATCTGGCCAAAGGGCGTCAGTTCATTGGTCGGATCGAAGAACAACAGTTTCCCCAGCCGGGGATGTTGCAGCGTGGCAATCAACAGCGGATGGTTCAATCCATCGGGTAATTTGATGGCCAGAATCACGTGATCAAACCCGCCCGCGTGCGCCGGCATGTCGGGCGTTACCGATCCCCGCTCTGAATTGATCACCACATAGTACGAATCCACACCGATTTCATGCAGCATCGAAGCCATCAGCGTGGCTTTGTCCTTGCAGTCTCCGTAGCGGTGCATGAAAACATCGGTGGCAGGATGAGGCTGGAAACCTCCGATGCCCAACTCAATCGCAACGTAGCGAATGTCGTGCTGGACGAACTGCGCGATCGCCATCATCTTGGTCAGGAGCGTGCCCGCCGTGGTCAAAGCGGTCACTCTCTGCTTGATGTCGGCCGACGCATCGAGCCGCCCGCTGGTGAGATTCCGGTACCAATTTCCCATCTGCTGCCAGTTGGCGAATCCATTCACAGTGGAGCCGCCTGGTGGAAAGAAGGAGACAATCATCTGGCCTGCAACGCCCTCCAGCGGCGGCATCTCGTCTTCCTTTCGAATCCCTTTCACATCGCTGACCACCCACTGCCATTGATTGTTTCCCGCCGGCGCGGGCTTGCTTTCGGGATAGTTGAGCCATGACGACCTGTACTCCCAACCGGGAGGAAGTTGCAGGGAGTAGTGGCTCTCCCGTACGGGAGGCTCTGACTGAAAATTCCAGATGTCCTGCAAGACCAGGGGCTGCTCTTCCTTTTCGTACTCGTAGCCAATGATGTTGCCGGGATCGGCTGCCGGAATGCGGAGCAGCTTGTCCTTTACATCAGAGACCAGTTCGCTGCCCTCAACTTTGGCCAGAGATACTTCCACGGCATCCTTGTCCTTGACCTCATAGTCTTTGCCCTGGGCCGGAATGCACCAGCCATGCAGGCTGGTGATCTTCTGGTGAAGGTTGAAGGAGACTGCAACCACCCCGTAATCGCGGCCGCCCGGGCGGAGAATCTTGTAGGCGACTCGGACCGTCTTTTTGATCTTGTCGGCGGAGAGGACGGTGAGCGTTCTTTCCGAATACAGCAGCACGGCGTCCGTCTTGTCATCGTGAGGAGGCAGCGGCGCATTGACCAGGGCGTGCATCCATTGGGGCGCGTCACCGCCGGCCGCGGCCGGGGGGGCGCAAATCAGCAGGCTGGCAGCGATGCCCAGCAAAACGCGCGCGATTTTCCGGTTAGTTAGCAGCGCTCGCCGTTCCCGGTTGCAGGACGATTTGTTCCTCATCGCTGGTTCGAACCACCTGAAAAAAGTTCCGCAGCGCGGCGTAATACTTCGGGTCCACGAGGAGAACATCCACGTTCAAGTTCCGGGTCAGATGCAGCGTGTTCCTGGAGTTCTCTACTTGCAACGAGTACACGATGACGTGCGCATCCTGCTTCTGCGGCGCCGGCAGGTTGCTCACTTGCCAGCCGCTGGGCAACTCGATAGTGATGTCATCGTGTTTTTCGAAGGGAAATTCAAAATAGATGGGGTGGACCCGATTGGCGTGGTCAAACACGTGCTTCTCCGTGCCGCTGAAGAGCCCGACTGGAACCAACGCGCGGCGGCCCGCCCCGGCCGCCCAGCCCGGAACTTTCAGACTAAATTCCGCCGTCAGGGAGGGCTGAGAACTTTTCCAGTCCGGTTGGTTCGTCAGTTCCACTTCGATAGCCGCCGGGACGTATTCGTTTACCTGGTCCTCGAGAAATTTCTTACGATTGGTTTCATCCTCATTTCGCATTTCGACGCGTCGTCTCATGGCTTCGAGGCCGGTAAAGGTAATCGTCAGCTTCCCTTCCAGGTCGCCCGTATCCGACAGCTTTAGCGTCGCCTTGCGTTCGATCCGCGAAGCCGTACTCTCCGGAAGCGTGGTCTGGACCCAACTGCCGCCGTCCTTATCGAGCCTCAATCCCGGGGCGCTGGTTTCAGGCCAGGTCAGCAACCCGTATGGTGTGAACGCCGCTCCCGGGTCGCAATAGATGTCCTTGCCATTGAGCTTGACCAGCACCACATTTGCGTCCAGCTTGGTGCGATCCATCATCTTCGGCTGAAAGAAATAGTTGCTGCGATCTGCCACCCAGACGCCGTAGGCTTCGAATCCCGCCGCCCGAACCAGTGCGAGATAGAGCCATGTAAGCTGCGCTCCGTCAGCGTACCCTCGCTTCCACGCATCCTCGACGTTGCCTGGGCTCTTCTCCTTCTCCCGCTTCTGCTCCTGCTCCGTCTTACTGACCTCGTAAGAGGTGTTGCGCATCTGCTGCACCCGGGCATAAATCTTTTGTAATTTCACGTCCGGCGGGTCACTGGGTGAGACGATCTGGGCCACGGCTTGTTCCATGGCCTTGCGTTTTCCCACAAAATTTTCCAGTTGATCGTTGAGGCTCTTGCCAATCTTCTTCCAGAAAACCGCTGGATCCCGCTCGAACTGATCTTCGCTGTAGACAAAGTCCACGCGCGACTTCAACTCGTTCTCGGGCGGCATGAAGTCTTCCGTCTGGAAGGCAGGAATATTGCTTGCCTCCAGCCGGACAACATGGTCCGCGCCCTCCGCGGGCGGGACCGTGCCCGGGGGCAAACCCTGCCAGCTCCAGCGCACGCCCATGGTGCCGTAGTCGGAGTGGTAGGGTTTCAGGGAAAATTTAGCGTTCTTGGTGAATAGTTCGTCGCTGAGGATCCAGTGCGAGTCGAAAACAAAATCTTCGGCCAGGTCGATGGTGTAGGAATACTCAATGATGCTGCCTACCTGGACATCGGGCAGTGTGAAAGTCTTTGCCAGGTACTTCAACCCTTTGGCTTTGGCGATGGACTTGTCGAAAACTTTTCCATCGAAATCCGCAATGGAGCCGTCGGGCCGGACGGTCCGTGCGCGAATCGCCTCGACGTTGCCCCGGCTTTTGAAATAGGGGATTTCGATGTCCGCGTACTTCCGCCCTTCTTCGGTCAATATCTTGACGCGGAAGTAGTCGTTTTCATGAGCAGTGCGGCCGGTATCGTCCCGGTCCACCTGGCGGAACAGAATGATTGCCGCGGCCCCGGGCGCCAGTGGTTCCTTTTTCATCTGCAACTCTTCGGGGGAAACCGGCTGAAACCCGGCGCTCACCGTCGGCGAGCGGAAGGCAGTTACAAGCAGGACAATCAAAAAGCTAAGCGAAGCAATTGCAAGCAAGCGACGAAGAGACACGGTTGTATCCTTGGAGCAGTTTCAACTCAACTTAGACCGTCTCGGCCAGGGACGACCTACGGCACGCGACAATATAAGTGCACGGTCGCAGGGTCAAGAGAAAACCAGCGTCTGGGTACCTGCGACTGCAACTAAGTCGCTTTTCCGTCGGGCAGGTACCATAAGTGGAAAAATATTGCAGTAATTCCTATCCGAATGGATCGTCTTCTGCACCATTGGACAGGGTGAGTAGCCTCCCCACAACTCCATCCGCCTGTCCTCCTGAGCGGAGCGATAGGTTTCGGTCGCGAAACCTATCGCGGAGTCGAAGGACCCCTATCAGTGGATGAATCTCCGGCGAAATAGGGGTCCCTCGACTTGCTCTCACCGCGTAAAACGCGGCTCGAGCGGCGCTCGGGATGACACTTCTTTTACGAAATGCCAAACTCCTAATGAGGACCTACGAGGACCGCGGCTCTAACTCGCCAACGATGAACCAATAAAAAAGCAATCCAGCCAGAAGAACGATCACGCCGAGCTCAAAGCCCGGAACATACGAGCCGTTCCGCTTGATCAGAAATCCCACCGCCAGGGGCGCGACAATTCCGGCGAGATTGCCGGCAAAATTTTCTGCCCCGGTCCATATTCCGACTCTTTCGAACGGGGCGCAGCATTGCAGAATTACCAGCAGATTGCCGGTGGCAAGTCCGACCAGAGAGGCTCCGATCAGGCACCCGATCGCCATGGGGGTAGTTGAGGTCCGCATAGCCGCGATGAGGAACAGGCCCATGAAGAAGGCCGCAGTCACAATTCCTTTTCGCGTACGGGTCTCATCCCAGCCGCGGCGGATCAGACTGTCTGCCAGCCATCCTCCAAGCGGTTCGGAAACGCCGAAGGTGAAGAACGCGAGTGAAGCGTAGAAACCGGCCTGCACGATACTGAGGTGGCGGATGGTCACCAGGTAGTCGGGCAGCCATGTGACCAGCACATACCAGTAGTAATCGAAGCAGAAGAATCCCAGGCAGATGCCCAGCAGGTTGCGGTTGAGCAACGCGTTCCACTGGATCCGCGAGGGTTGACCGGAAGGCGGTGAAACCACAACCCACTCCGCTGCTCGCATGCGGCGAGGAAAAACCAAGAGCCAGGGAATGACCCAGAGGAGCCCAGCAAAACCTAAGAATAGGAAAGTGTGACGCCATCCATTTCGCACTAGAAGCCAGGGAACCAGGATGCCTTCGAGTACCAGCCCGGTGCGAGTACCAAAGTCGAACAACCCGGAAGGCAGCCCACGCTCTTTCGCGGGGAACAGCACGCTGACGATCTTTGTTCCGCCGGGGAGGTAGATGGATTCTCCGACGCCAAGAAGAATGCGGAAGCCGATGAGAACGGCGAGACTCTCCGCCAGGCCGGTAAGCCCCTGCGCCAACGACCAGAGAGCGAAGGCCCCGGCATAGAGCCAGCGCAAATTGAAGCGGTCGGCGCACCAGCCAATAGGAACCTGCATGAGCGCGTACGACCAGAAAAAAGAAGATAACAGCAGGCCCTTGGTCTCCGGCGTCAGATGGAAATCCCTGGAAATCAGAGGCAGAGCGAAGGAAATCGCGGCGCGGTCGAGATAATTGATTAATGACGCGGTGAAAAGCAGGCCTACGATGCCCCAGCGGCGCTGGTTGGAAACGTTCGTCAGGTCCATCCGCGGGTCCTTTCGCGCCCAAATCCAGAGTCACAGCCTTCCGGGCAGCATAGCTTAATCTGTGCCGTGCCCGACAGCAACACGTGACTGGGAGCAGGCATTCGGGCGGTAATCTCGCGCGCGATTGGATCCTGCAGGCGGACGCGGGCCGTCTGCGGTGGAATCTCCGAGTGGCGCCGGATCGCGCAGACCGCGGCCAGCTACCACGTGACCATATCCCGCACTGGCTGCACGATCTGCACGCGCATCTGGTGGCGTCCACACCCAACGCGCGCTATGTGGTGTTTTTTTTCGACGACCAGGTCTTGAATTTTCGCAAGCTAATCAACCGCCAGTTGGAAGTCAAGGATGGCGATTTGCTTTTGCCCCAGACTCCAGGTTTAGTTCCTGGTTTGATGAAAAGACGGTTGCGAAATATGCGCTGAACCAGGCGCAACCATGGACTGAAATCAAATAGTTCCGAGCTGTGTCGGAAGTCGGGAATGACCCACCGGTGGTAAACTGCGCGTATGGCTACCAAAAAGAAACCGAAGAAGAAGCAGCCGCAGCCGAGGAAGGCAGCGCCAAGGAAGAAGTCGGCGAAGAAGAAACTGGCCAAGAAGAAGGCGCCTGCGAAGAAGATAGCGAAAAGAAGCAAGCAGGCGACCGCCCGGAAGAAGGCGAGCACACCTAAGAAGAAGGTCCGAGGAAAAAGCCAACGCTCCTATCCGCTGGCGTTCGCAAAGCGGGGACCGGGCGCGAGCTCCGGTGGGCAGTCGGGAGATTTGCAGGGATTATCCAGAATCGAAGGTGTCGATTCGGAGAGTGTGAACGAGCTGATCGAGGAAGGAAACGCGTTCGAGGCCGACGTGGTGCAGGGCGTGACCGACGCCGGTGACGCTGACGGGGGAGAAGTTCACACCCACGAAGTGCCGGAGGACGATGTCCCGGGCGAATATCTGGACAAAGACTAGACCGTCCCACTAACCGATTTTCAGGGCCCTCGGAACCATAGGCAGCGAGCGCAGGCGCACGCCAGTCGCGTCGAAAATCGCGTTCCCTATCGCCGGGGCCAGACCCACAATCGGACATTCACCCGCACCTGCTGAAGGAACGTCCTTGCGATCGAGCAGGACGGTTTCGAGCACCGGCACATCGCTGAAACGTGGGACCCGATATCGCGATAAGCGTCCGTTCAGAATGTGGCCATTTTCGAATTCAATTGCCTCAAATAACGCACCGCCCAGCCCCATGATGTTCGAGCCCTCAATCTGATTGCGCAGGTTGTCGGGATTGACGATGGCGCCGCACTCGAAGGCCGTGACCACCCGCACAACTTTCACCTTGCCGGACTTCTGGTCCACGGCAACTTCGGCACAGGTTGCGACGTTCCCCAGCTTCTCGTATCCACCGCCCATTCCGAAGCCCTGGCCGGCAGAGGATTTGGCCCGTCCCCAACCGAATTTCTTGGCCGCAGCTTCGAAGACAGCTCGGAGACGCTCGTTCTTCAGGTTCTTCAAGCGGAACGCGAGCGGATCCATTTTTACCGAATGGGCCAGCTCGTCCATGAACGATTCGCGCGCAAAGTGATTGGCCGTGGCGGCCAACGCGCGATACGATCCTTGGCGCAAGGGCGAGCGGGCGGGATGAAACCGGATACTCTGGTTCGGGATTTCATAATAAGTGCGGATTCCCGCCGTCCCCGAGTTGTAGTTATGGAATTCCCACGCAGTTATCGTGCCATCTTTTTGCACCCCGCAGGTCGCCTCCATGATTCCGGCGGGACGAAAGTACGCCCAGGTGAATTCCTCTTCGCGGGTCCATACTAGTTTGACCGGGCGCTTTGCCGCCCGCGCCAGCCGCGCAGCCTCAATCGCCGTTTCCCCGGTGTGCTTTCCACCGTAACCCGAACCCATGTCCGGCATCAGCACTCGAACCTTGTCTTCGGGAATACGAAAGGCCTCAGCGAGTTCACTGCGAACTCCGAACGGCCGCTGCGTGCCCGTCCAGACGGTCAAGTCGTCGCCTACCCATTGCGCCACCGCGGCGCGAGGTTCCAGCGGTACATGTGCGATGTAGGAAACGGTGTAGGTCTGCTGCGAACGATGATCGGCAGCCGCCAGGGCTTGCCCCACCGAACCTGAATCGAAGACTGCTTCGACTGGCTCATTTCCTTCGGCTGGGGTTTTCTTTAGATAGTCAAACAAGTCGCGGTTTGACGGTTGGGGCTCGGATTTCCATTCCGCTTTGATGGCAGCGAGTGCACGAGACGCAGTTTCTACGGTAGGTGCCGCCACGCCCACAAAGTTGCCGTCCCGGACTACGGAAACGCCCGCAATCAGCTCGGCTTCTTTAGTGTCGAGCGACGCCAGAGACGCTTCGAAAGCTGACGGACGCAAAATTTTTCCGTGCAACATGTCCGGCAGCTTCTGGTCCGACGGATAGCGATGCTTGCCGGTGACAAAGTCCCGCCCATCCACTCGAGGCAGGGATTGTCCCGCGACTGTCCACTGCGCCGCCGGGACAAGAGGATTTTCAACCGCCACGGTTTCCGAGAGTTGCTGTCCTTTGGCCAGCGCCGCATATTCGACAGAGCGCTTCGTCACCGAATCCGTAATCCTGCCGCCGGCCGCGATCAGCTGCTGTCGATCCACCTTCCATTGCTTCGCCGCCAAGCCAATCAACACTTCACGAGCGGCTGCAGCGACTTTCCTGAGCTGCAGATTCATGGTCGGGGTGGTGCGGCTCCCGAACGTCCCCATGTCGAAAGGAGTGAGTTTGGTGTCGCCCATGACCATTGCGATCTTGCTGGTCGAGACGCGCAGTTCCTCAGCAACTGCCTGGGTCAGAGATGTCCGGATATTCTGCCCGACCTCTACTTTTCCGGTGAAGACAGTGACTCCTCCATCTTCGCCGATGTGCATCCAGGCGCCAATCTCAGCAGGGAGGGTCTCGCCACGGGACCGGCCACCGGATTCCTGCGCGGCGGCAGCGTCTTTCAAAACGCAAACCACCAGAATGCCGGCGCCGAGAAATTTGAAGAAGCCACGCCGATCCACTTCGAAGCGATATGCAGGCGGCGCCGTCAGTTCGTAACGTTCCGGTTCCAGCGCATAGGGAGACTTCACGCTTCCGCTCATCGCCCCGACTCCTTCGCCGCGCCTGACTCTCTCAGAACTCTTGCGCCTTTCGCGATCGCCGCCACAATGCGCGGGTAAGTGCCGCAGCGGCAAACGTTGCCTTCCATGAACTCGACAATCTCAGCTTCGGTTGGATTCGGCTTCGCTTTCAGAAGCGCCACCGCCGTCATGATCATCCCAGAGGTGCAATATGCGCACTGCATGACAGCTTCGTCGAGGAATGCCTGTTGCAAGGGATGCAAATGCTCACCCTCAGCCAGACCTTCAATGGTGGTGATCCATTTCTCGCCCACGGTGCCCACGGGAGTGATGCACGATCGGCGCCACTGGCCATCGATGAGGACAGTGCAAGCCCCGCACGCACCTTCACCGCAACCATATTTAGTGCCCGTCAGGTCAAGTTGGTCGCGAAGGACGCTCAGCAGGCTGACCTTCTCATCGGCTTCAATCGCGTAGACGCTGCCGTTCACATTTAATCGGGAAATATTGGCCATATCGGGAACCCTGCCAGAAGTCTTCAGGATGTCGGAGACAGAATAGACGAGCGCGACGCGGGAATCAAAAGCGTCCTAGGGAAAAAGGGCCTTGACCACCGCGCCATTGGGTGGAGCAGCGCTTTAGCGCTGCATTAAGTCCAGGTGCGCTGGGCGAGTTAAACCACTGACGGCGTGCACAGGATCTACAGCGTTCCGCCCAGGCGCGCGAGGATTTCAAGAAAAGCTCGGGTAACGTGATACTGGGCTTTCCAGGGGCCGACTTTCTCGCTGTCAATTTTGCCGTCGTGGAAGATCGCGGTGTAAACCTCGCCATACTGATGATCCACGAAACGGTCCGTCACAAAGCGAGCTTCCAGATCAAACGCTTGCCAGTACTTGGCATCGCCAGTTAAGTGATAAGCGTTCAGGAAAGCGACCAGAGCTTCGCACTGCTGCCACCACTCCATGTCCCTGTTGTCGGCCGGGCCTGTGGCTGGGCCGTAGCGATAGACACCGCCGTGCTGCTGGTCGAAGCCATAGCGCAGCGCGTGGTCCACCAGGGCCAGGCTGGCGCGTCGAATCTTTGGATCCTGGTTGCGCCCCACCCTCTCTGCCGCCTCCACCAGCAGCCAACTGGCTTCAAGGTCGAGGCCGTACTCGGATTGCTTGGAGTCTCCGTCACGGTCAGCGGCTTTCCAGTCGTCGGTGAAATAGTACCTGCCGTAACCAGTCTCCGCATCGACGATCTTGTCCACGAATATGTTCAGCAACTCGTTGAGGCGCAGGCGGACGCGAATGTCGCCGGTCGCGTCGTAGAGCGTGGCCAAGGCCTCGACCAAACCGAGATGCCAGTCGTAGGACTTCCTGCCAAATGAGCCGGCGGCGTTCGGCCCATCTTCATAGTTCTTGATGAACTGCCAGTCTTCGGTGAAAGCGATGCGATAACCGCCGTGTTCATTGTCGTGAGCGTGCTTGTCGATCACCTCGAACAGGTCCAGGGCTTCGCGGGCGGCCTGCGCATCGTGGAAAGCAAGAGCGTATTCCGCCAACCCCTCCATCACGTAGGACATGGGATTGAGCTGCTTGGTGGCGTCGAGGACGCGGCCCTCGCGGCTCACCATGAAGTAGTAGCCACCATGTTGCTTGTCCCACATCTTCTCTCGCAGAAACTTCAGGCACTCCTCCGCCATTTTCTGATAGGCAGGATCCGGATACCGGCGGTAGGCCTCAGAAAACGACCATAGAGATCGCGATATCAAGACCACAGATTTGTCGCCGGGAGGAATGGGATGGCCCTCGCGGTCCAGTCGGCCGAGCATTCCGCCGTCCTCTTTATCGAGCGCATGGTCGATCCAGAACTGCAAAACGTTGTGCTGCAGGGTGTCGCGAAATACCACCGGCCAGTCGCGCGCCGCCTCTCCGCTCAATTGGGCTGACAGAGCCGGACATGCGCTGAATCCGAACAGCAGCACAAGATACCAGTTCGTTCTTGGAAGAAGGCGGCTCATCGCATTTGTGAGACTGCTGCCTGTCCTAAGCAAGCCGAAACAATTGAGGGCACGAGCGTAACCCGTGCCCTCCAGCAGAAAAGCGTTCGACGCTTAGAAAGAAAACTTCAACGCAACCTGTCCGATCCGGCCATCCCGGGCACCTGTCACCTGACCAAAGTTGCTCCCGTCAATGGCGCCAGAAGGATTCGTGAACTGGGCGTGATTGAAGACATTGAAGAACTCTGCCCGGAATTCCAGCAGGGTCGCTTCGGTTATGTGCGTGTCCTTGTGCAAGGCCAAATCCCAGTTGTTCAAACCAGGGCCGTGAAAGAAACGCCGGTTGGCATTACCCGCCTGGCCCAGCGACTCAGCGCTAAACGCGTCGGTCGTAAAGTACTGGTGGCTGCCCGAGTCCCGCGGATTCAGGAAGTGAATGGCGCCACCGTTGTAGTTAGGCACGTCCACGCCATTACATCCACAAAGCGAAGCATCGTCGCCTTCGCTCAGCGAAATCGGGAGACCAGTGGTGAAACGGGTGATTCCGGAGATGGTCCAGCCGGAGAGCAACTTTCCCGTAAAGCCGGTCAGAGATTTGGGCGACGGCAGATCGTAACTGTAGCTGATGACGAAATTATGCGTCAGGTCGAATGCCGAAAGTGATCTGCTTATCTGCGGGTTGAAGGGATTGACCGCATCGAAAAAGCCCGACGAATTGTCGAAAGACTTGGACCAGGTATAGGCCGCCAGAAAGCGGAACGCCCCCAGCTTCTTCTCCAGACTAACCTGCAAGGCATCGTATGCCGAATTGGCAATGGTGGCTTCCCACGAATTTTGGGAGAAATCCAGGGTCCCGTTGGCCAGTTCGCGGCCGGACGTAACCGAATAGGGACGCGTGCCGTTCACGGTTTGACCGCCGGGTAAATCGTAGATACTGTCTTCGCCACCGGGGCCGCAGCCGTTGGCCGCACCCAGCGCTGCGCGAACCTGAAGGCAGAGCGCGGCGTTTCCTGGGTTTGCCTCTATCCACGACAGAAGATGGTGACCGCGTGTTCCAACGTAGCCGACCGACAACACCGCGCTGTCAGAAATCTGGCGTTGAATCGTAAAATTGAAATGCTCGGCGTACGGAAGCTTGTTGGTGAGCTTGTAAGTGGGTGCGCCCGAAACCGGGAGATACTGCGGCCAGATTCCGGTAGCCCCCGCGGGCGGAATCGTAAACGGGAACCGTTGTCCAGGATCGTTGTCGTTTAAGCGAGACTTGTAAGGTTCTTCCAGGTAGACCGGGACCGGGCTGACGTAGAAGAGTCCGAACGGAGCATCGCCAACCTCATTGAATAGAGTGACGTCTTCGATGGCAGTGTAGTAGAGCCCGCCACCCAAGCGAATGCTGGTCTTCCCCGGACCGCCGAAGATCTTTGCCGCCAACCCCTCGGTGGCTCCCGGCGAATAGGCGATGCCCAGCCGCGGGGCAAAATGGTCATACTGCGTGGGCGCAAGCGTGCGCGGCACTCCCGGATCGCCGGGAAACACAAATCCCTTGGGCGAATCCGGGTAAACCTTCGACTGCACGCCTGGCACGAAGGTCTGTATCCGGTCTTGCGTGTCATAGAACGGCTGGCTCACGTCCCATCGCAAACCATAGTTCAGGGTCAGGTCAGGTCTGACCTTATAACTGTCCTGGGCGTAAAGGCCGAAGTATTTCGTCCGTGAGTCCAGCAATTGCGCACTGGTCTGATTGAAAAGGTCCGGCGCTCCCAGCAGGAAGTCCGCGAAATCGTTCCCCGTTTCTGTTCCATCGAACTGGAACCAGCCATTCGAAGTGTAGGTGTTGCGCTCGTTGATTTGAATGTAACGAACGTCGCCGCCGAACTTGAGGGTGTGCTTGCCCAAAACCTTCGAAAAATTATCGCTGACCTGATAGCTATTGTTGTATTGACCCGTGGTGCCGTCGGGCAGGCCGAAAGCGGGGCCGGTCTGGTTCAATCCGATCGGTGCCACGCCCTCAAGGCTGGCATTGGTGGGAATGATTCCGAGCCCGCCGGCCTCATATCCAAAGTCCGTGATCTTGCCCAGGCCGCCTACGGGTTTGTTCTTCAGTAACGCCACGCGCGTGTAATTCAGATGGAACTCGTTAACCGAATTCGTACCCAGGATAGCCGTGTGACTCAGTGCGATTTGCTGTGCCCGCGAAATCGAGGTGGCGGCGAAGCCTGGGACATTCTCGGTAAACGCGGGATACGGATTCAGGAAGTTAGCATCGTCGAAGTGATAATAAACCGACAAGTTGCCGAAGTGCCCCGGATTGAAATCGACTTTCACTCCGAATTTGTCGTCGCGCAGGTTTGAGCTCTCGGAGGAGCTCGAAAAGAACGGCTGTCCGTCTGAATCTCCGGTCGGCGTCGGAATGAATTTCAAGGTGGCGACAGCCACGGGAGACCAAGCGGACTGAGGGATCACCGGCCCCGCAGCCCCGGGAAATACACACCCCGTCGCCGGATTCGTTGACGCACAACCAGCGAACCAGTAGGGCTCGCCAGATGCGACCGTGTACCCCAGGCGGCCGCTTAGCCTCGCAGGAAAAGAGCCGGCGCTGTTGTCCCCGCGCACCACGCTTGGGTTTCCATCGGAATCGACAAACTGCTGAAAACCGGTAGTGTCGAGATCCGAGAAATCACCGCTCCGTTCAAGCAGCGAAGGTACCGTAACGAACTGCGAAACTCCGCGAATTTCGCGCGTGCCCTGGTAGTCCCCGAACGCGAAGAGTTTATTCTTCACGATCGGGGCGCCGATGGTGCCGCCGAACTGGTTGCGCTTTAACGCGCCTCGCGTCTCGTCGAAGTAGTTTTTCGCATCGAGCTTGTCATTGCGAAGGAATTCGTAGCCTGAACCGTGCACCGAGTTGGTGCCCGACTTGGTCACCACATTCACGATGGCACCGGAAAAACGCCCATACTCGGCATTGAACGAGTTGGTCAGCAGCCGGAATTCCTGGATCGAGTCGAGAGTAGGCACGATTGAAGCACCGTTATCCAGGCTCTCCTCGACGTCGCCGCCGTTGACCAGGAAGGAATTGGCGGACTCTCTCTGCCCGTTCACCGAGAGGTTGCCCGAGCTGCCATTTCCAGAAACGGGCCGGTCGCTGATCGCTGCATCGGACGAAATGGGTACAACCCCGGTCTGCAATCCGAGCAGGTCAATGTAGCTGCGGCCATTCAGCGGCAAGGCCGTCATCTTCTTGTCTTCGATAACATCTCCCAGCTGTGTTGTGGTGGTGTCCACCTGTGCCGAGAGTGTGGAGACTTCAATTTTTTCGTTCACCGCGCCGACTACCAGGTTGAAGTCGGCCCGGTACCTCTGGTTCACCAGAAGTTTAACGCCGCTTTGAACACTGGTTTGGAACCCAGGCGACTCCACCTGGATGATGTAGTTCTCTCCCACCGGAATGCTGAGGAACTCGTAGGTGCCCGAGGCGTCCGTCTGCGTGCGCCGCTCCAGTCCGGTGTCGGGATGCTTAAGAATCAAGGTCGCGTTGGGCACGGCGGCGCCGCTCGGGTCCACGACCGTGCCTTGAACCGACGCGGTCACATCAGCGTGCAGAAATTGGCCGCTTAGAATAACCACGGCAGCCAGGCAAGCAACAGCTTTGCGCGACGAGAAAAACACAAGGCACCTCCCGCAGGCGGGTTGGAGTGGGAAGTCTGTCTGTATGACGCAGACAAATTACAGGGCGGCTGGATGCATAGTCAAGATATAATTGGCCGTATTTTATCGATTTAATTGATCCAATTGACACTCTTGAGGCAGGTCTGTGATTCCGGGCATTTTCCTCGCGCGGGCTGATCTTTCGCACAAGACTGGAGCCTTCTTAGTAACCTGCCTGCTGGCCGCTGCTTTTTTTTCACAGGCCGCCGGCATCAGCTACGCGGCGGAAACGCGACCGTCCGTACCCACCGCCTCTCCAGCACACGCCTACTTCGCTTCGGCCCAGAAGGCGCTCGCAGCCGGGGACTCCGCAACCGCCGTCGAAAAGTTGCGCCAGGCCGTTCAAGTCGATCCGAAATTCGCTCCGGCCTACCTCCTGCTCGGTCTCACTGAATTCCGCTTGGGCGACATGGCAAAGGCAATCGAGCACTACCAGCGCGCCCTGGAATTGCAGCCGCGCTCTTTTTCAGGTCACTACAACCTGGCCCTGGCCTATCTGCGGGACCATCGACTGGAAGACGGGCGTGCCCAGTTGGAGCAGGCCGTAAAACTAAACCCCAATCAGGCTGACGCTGCCTACGATCTCGGCATTGTTCTCCTGGAACTGAAGCAGCCGGCCGCCGCATTGCCACACTTGATCCGCGCCAGGAGCCTGAATCCGCGCCGCCCGGATGTGGCCTTCAATATTGTCCGGGCAGAACTCGAGTCTGGCCGGGTCCCGGAGGCCCGAGCCGAGGCGCAAGCTGCCGCAAGACATCTCAGTTCGGATTTCCAGTGGAACGCTGCCGTCGGCCAGCTTTTCCTGAAGAATGCTCAACCCAGGGATGCCGCAACGTACTTCCGCTCCGCCAGCCTTGCCCATCCTGACGATAGCGAGATCCGGCACCAGCTTGGTTTGGCTTATCTTGCATCCGGGGAGGCCAGGCAGATATTGGACCTCATCGCGGAACCGAAAACCGCCAACGACCATTACCTGCGGGGAAGCGCATTCTATCTCGATCACCGCTTCCCCGAGGCTGACCAGGAATCCGAGGCGGCGCTCGCCATGGCGCCCGACAATCCGCAAATCCTGGTCCTGCGTACTCGCATCCTGCAACGCGCCGGGCAGCAGGACGCGGCTGTCGAACTTGCGCAGAAGGCCATTGCCCTGGCCCCGCAATGGGATGAACCTTATTACCTTGCCGGCGTCAGCTTTTACTTTATCCGCCGCTACGCGCAGGCGGAACAGAACCTGGCTCGGGCCGCCGAACTCAACCCGAATTCCGCCAGAACATTGTTCCTTGAGGCTGTGACCCTGGTCAGCCAGGACAAGCATGCGGAAGCAGAACAATGTTTCCGGAAGGCGATTGCGCTCGAACCCAACAATGCCCGCTTCCGCTGCCATCTTGGGATTTTCCTGATGCGCCAGAATAAATACGCCGAGGCTGAAGAATCCTACAGAAAGGCGATCGAACTTAAGCCGGCATATGGGTTATCGCACTTCGAATTGGGCATGCTCCTGGTGCACTCCGAAAGGTGGAAGGAAGCGGCCGAGGAGTTGAGCCAGGCTGTGACCCACGACCCGACTTTGGGTCCAGCTTACTATCAGCTGGGGCGCGTCTATTCCCGGCTCGGCGAAACGGAGAAATCGCAGCTCATGTTTGCCGAATTCAAGAAACTCTCGCAGCAACAGGAAAGCGACGACTCGCGGGCGGCTGAGCAGGCACGAGACGAGGACACTAGAAAAGAAACTGAGTTCTGATGCGGGAAGTCGAACCCGAGGGCACCCTACCGCGCTGTCCATCCGCCATCAATGAGAATCGTTTCCCCGGTAATAAGTGACGCCGCGCTGGAGGCAAGGAATACTACCGCCCCGGCGACGTCCATGGGATCGCCAATGCGGTGCAGCGCGGCGATACGCTCAACTACGTCCGACCGGGACTCGGGGTTTGCCAGGTAACTCTCAGTGCCAGGAGTATGGATAAACGTGGGGGCGACTGCGTTCACCGTAATGTTGTACTTCCCCCACTCCACCGCAAGGCACTTGGTGAGATGTGCAATAGCAGCTTTGGTCATGCAGTACACCGACTCGGTCGGAAGCGCAACGAACCCGGCCTGGGAACTCATGTTAATGATGCGTCCGCTCTTTTGCCGCAGCATGACACGCCCGGCAGCCTGACTGGCAAAAAATGTCCCCTTTAGATTTACCGCCAGGGTCAGATCGAAATCCGCTTCGCTCACGTTCTCGGCCAGATTGTCGGGCGCGAGTCCGGCATTGTTGACCAGGATGTCGAGCCGTCCGAAGCGCTTGACCGTGTCCTCGACAGCTCGAAATATTTCATCGAGCCGCTTCATGTCCATCTGCAGGGGAAGGGCCCGGCGGCCCATGGCTTCAATCTGCGCCGCCAGGTCTCCCTGCGCGTCCACATCACGCAGGCCCAGCGCCACATCCGCGCCGACATGGGCCAGGGCCCGTGAAATCGCGTTGCCCAAACCGCGCGCCGCGCCGGTGACCAGCGCCACTTGACCGAAAAGGCCGAACTCCGGAAAGCCCTTCAACGATGCCTCCATAATTTATTTGCCTGATAATACGCCTGCACTCATTTCATGCCGTCACAATTCGCCGGCGTCTTGAACAGCGAACGCAGGAAGATCCCGCAGAGCGCAGGTTTCGGTGATTGGCGGGCCAGGAACCGGCTGGCGGCACAGGCGATGAGCGAGAAGGCTCAGGAGGACGCTGTCGTGGAACGAGATCTATGCCGCCAGGACTGTTGGATCAGGTGCGTCAGTGGCGCCCGCCCATAAGTAGTTGCCATTCCGATCCGCGTACCAGTAGGCGTTGCCGTCCACTCGTTCCCCAATATCGAATCTGGATACCACGAGAACGCTCTGTGCCGGTATGACGGCGACGATCTGTGCCTCCTTGTTTGGCGCCCCCAGCCGCAGGTTCACGTTCTTGAGCGTCCGCACTACGATGATCGTGCTTGCCCCTGGACCTGCCGGAGCCTGCGTCGTTATCGGAGACACAGCATTAACCGGGCTGGCTGGGGGGAGCGCACCTGACGCGGCTACAGGACTGGCCGCACTCGGACTGGCGGCGGTTGCGGCACTGGGCGCAAGCGTGGTTGGTACCCGCTGGAGCAGTTCGCTAATTTGCAGCCAGTTCCCCGGGCACGTCTTCGACGCCCTGATTTGACGGTGCCGAATCACATGCGAATCATCCAGGGGAATACCCCAGCGCGCCCCGATTTGCCCAATCAGGGTCGCGCTGGCGGACAATTGCGCCTCCGGCCACACGTCATCCGGGCGGCCTTCGTGCTCGATTCCAATCGTGTAAAAGTTCGGGTTCACCCCCGGCTTTAACAGCGCCCATGTGGGATTGACCACGATGCCGGCGTGAAACGCCGTATCCTTCTCATCCACAAACTGGTGGCTTTCTCCGCTACGCGAGATCGCGTAGTGGGCGGACTTGTGAGTTGTGGGATCGCGGAACACCGATTCGCCGGCCGCGAAACTCCCATCGATTATGTGAACCACCACCGCTTCGGGCCGCAAGCCGAAGGGACGGCCTTTGTGGAAATTGGAATCCGGACAACCGATCCAAGTGGTCATGTAACCTCCTGCGCTCCTAGCCCACCGCCGCCAGGTCGCCGCGTTCGCCGCTGAGCCAGGCCGGCTGCGTCGCGGCGCCGCCGGGGTTCGCCGAGGACGACGCAGTTCTGCTGTCTCCCGGCGCTGCTTGTCGCTGCGCCCGTTGCGCGTCATCTTTCTGCGAGAGGCTGGATCTCAGCTTTAGCAGGTCCTTGAGGGCGTTGTACCAGAAGGGCGCTCCCAGGCTTATGAGCAGGATGGAGAGGACCATTCCGGGTAGCTTTCTCCAATCCTTCAGTCGCTCGAACCAATGACCGTCGAGCGGCAGAGTGATCAGGGCCGTGTTGTTCAGCAGATTGTAGTACGGCTTAGGGTCGACCTGTGTCTCGGCTTTACTGTCGGCGAAATCCTTTGTCGCATTGCTGACCACTGCATTCCGGAACTGATCGTCGATCCAAAGGCGATTGGCCACCGCAATCATATCGAGTTGCACCGCCAGGACCACCACTACTGCCGCACCCATCGTGATCCAGTGCGTGTACTTGGTGAACCTCTCACTGACGCGGTCGATGGTCTGATCGAACCATGAGTTCACCATCGCCACGAAGTCGCTCGATGCCTCGTGCAAAATGGCCAGCCCATCGCGCATCTGGTTCGAGATTTCCGGATTGGACGCTTCCAGTTGCAATGCCATGGCGCGAATGTTCCTGAGCGCCTGCTCAGGGTCGCTGATCCCACCTTTGGACAGAGCATCCTTCAGCTTGGTCTGGACCGCATCTGGAAGTTTCTGCACTCCCTTTCCACTGGCCAGATCGAGCAGCAGCTTGGTGAATTCTTCCCGGTGAATGACGGTGCCCAGGCTTCCATTCCCCACCCTGATCAGCGGGTGCGTCAGCAGGCTGGTGGCGATGGCTTGAGCGGCCTCGCCGGCAGGCATTCCGAGCTGCTCAAGCAAGTCTGCCAGCCCGGCCCGCAAATGCTTGCCTCGCCTGCCAGCGACACTGGTGATCGCCTGGGTGATGACCGTTACTGCCATACTGAACATCAGCAACACCGTGGTCGCGCCGATGAGTACATCCAGGGTTTTCAGCATTGTGGTACCTCCACCGCTATATTCCGTAAGTGATGACTTGCCGGCTTCTTGCCGGCTTGCAGACCTTAAAGCTTTTACGAGGACAGATTCACCAGGGTCTGCGCCACCGCGATCTGCTCCTTCGGAGGCATCGCGCCCGCGATAAAGTCGTTCAGATCGAAGGCGTGACCATTCTGGAAAGTAAGAATGTTGAGCATCGCCTGGGGCCGCTGCGTGTTCAAGTCAGGATCGATCGCACGCGAAGCCTCCATCAGGACCATTGACGAAAGAGTGCGCAGCGCATCGTTTCCATACACGCTGCTCAGCTTGTGATTGAACGTGTCAGTAAGGTCCGCTCCAAAATCCGCGAAACGCTCGATGGCCTTGGTAGGAGCTGTGGCGACCGCGTCCAGCATTCCATTCACGTCTTTCAGGGCCGCCGCGTTTCCACAGTAGCGTATCGCCCATCCCCGATCGGGTCAGGTTTTGGAAGGTGCCCGCTTGCTGCGCCGTGAAGAACGCAGCGTTATGATCGTCACCCGCCTCCCGGAGCCTGGTTTGCGCGCTCAGCAGCGATGCCGCCAGCGAAGCTGTGGTATGCGGGTCTCCGGCCACCGCGCGTCGCAGATCGATGTCGACAAAATCCCAATACACATCGTCATTGGTGTTGAATCGCCTGATCTGCTGGTCCTGGAAATCAATTGAGGTAGAAACCGGCATGGCCGCCCACACCAGCAGCGCCGCCGCCGTGGGATTTGACCGTAATCTGCTTACCTCCTGGAAGTAGCAGAATGGCAGCAGCTTCCGCAGATTCGCCTGCAGCGCCAGCGACATCGTCATGCTGTCCCGCTTCAGCCGGTCTGCGCTACGCTGAATGAACCAGCTGCCCAGCACCGAACTCGGCGCGGAGACTTGCATATCCAGCGCCACGTCGCCGAACTGGTTGGCGCCGTTGTGCAGCACATTCTCGACCGTGCGATCGAGGTCGAGATAAAAAGTCTGCAGCGAACTCTCGTTCCCGGAAAATAGTTGCGGCAGATATTCCTGAACAAACGGCGTCACCCTATGTTCTAAATCCGCCAGGCTCATGGCCTTCTTCACCTGACGGGATTGATAAGCAATGGACTGGCTACTGTCCGGCGCCATCACCAGCTGCCCGTTCCTGACCTGCATGGATCCGAGCACCGACAGGTCGCTACGGTAGCGGTTCTTCACCGTCACGCTGTCACTGGCATTCAATTCATAGACCAGGACCCGTCCGCCGTCTTCTTCTGCCGTGACCTTGGCCAGGCTTTCATTCACGTGCTGGCTGTCGAAGCTGAACATGGGCATGTTCAGCTGGACAGTGCCCGTGCGTTTGATGTCATGGCTCAGGGTGGCCATGTTGAGGGTCACGCCCTTGGTCTGCTGCACCAGCAAATCATCCAGATCGCTGTCGTCCACCACCTTGCGGAACATGCTCGCCGCCTCCGCCTGCTGCAAGTCGAAGTTCACGTCGAGCAGGGCAGTTGACGTCGTGTTCTTCATGTAGGCCGCGGCAAACTCGAAATTGTATCGGCTGTTCAGAGCCTTTTGTGCTTTGCCGTAGATGTCCTGGGCCTTGGTCAAGACCAGATGGATCGCAGCCTGGACTTGCTTCAAATCCTCGAAGTGGAGATCCTTGTCAAAGAAGTCACCCAGGCGCTTGATCAGCCATCCGTCCACCTTGTCGAAGTCGTTCTGGGTGACCGCATCCCGGATTTTGGCGAGATCCAGTTTGTCTGCAATGAAGTCCTGCAGCTTCTTGATGATTCCTCCGTTGAGAATGTCTAGAGTCTGTGCAGCCACGGGCTGCACTTTATCGAGCTTGCTGGAAAGCGCCAGCAGGCCTTGGTCGGCGAGGGCCGCCAGCCATTGGCCTGCAGCCGTGTCGCCAAATGTGGCATCCTGCAGCGCGCTGGCGAAGGCTTCGCTTCTGGTCTCGGGGTCATCATCCGCGAGAGCGGTGAGGAAGGCCTGGAATTGCCCGGCACCTTTCCCCAGCTTGCTCAAGATGTTCCAGGTTGCCGCGGAGACCTTCTCGGGAAGAGCGTCCCATTTCTTAAACTCATCCAACACTATCTGGCGAGCCTTGTCGAACTTCTTCGCGGCGTCCACGCCCGTCGCTTTCGTCAGCAGTTTCAGGCCGGTATCGTTTAGCAGGCGGGCGGCAGTCTCACCCAGATCAGCATCCGGATCGGTCCATTGTTCGATCAGATGCAGGTCTCTCACTGCCTGCAGTCCGTGCACTCCGAATACCGCCTGCACCAGTTCGTCGATGTCGGTGGGCAAATCATTCTTTCCCGTAATCCCCACGGAAAGGTTCAGTCCGAAATTCAATCCCTTCTGGGACTGCTTGAAGAGCTGGAGACGCACTGCGTTGGACGAATCCTCCGGCGATTCCCGTCCCACCACCAGCAGGTAACGCCCACTTACATCGAAGCCGAAGGTTGCTTTCAGGCCGGCGTCAATCTTGGCCCCCAGGTTCCGGGTCATGCCCAGCAGTTGCGCCTCACGCACCATGTTGAAGTCGTATCCCAGCTGAGCCGAAACGTGGATCGCCAGCGACCCGTCTATCTCCGCGACCAGCCAGCTTCCTGGTTTCAGGTCGCGCGCTTGCCTTACCTGGCGCGGGAACCGCCAACTGCCCAAGGTGTCTGCGATGGCAGTGCGCGCATCTGTCACCGCAGGGAAGCGGTGCACCACGGCATAGACGGAGTCGCGAGCTGCCTCCGCACCAAACGTCACGCTGCCCAACACGCCAATAGGATGCGATCCGGAGAAGGAGCCGTTGACATCGTAGCCCCACAGCATGACCAGGTACTTATCGGTAGAGGTCCCCGGAATACTGAGAGTCAGTTGTGGAGCATCCTCTAGTCCGAGGGAGTCGATCGCGTCGCCCGCGGAATTGAACACGCCTAGACCGGTCTTAAACTCGGCCGCGGCTGTGAACCCTATGGTCGTCGCTCCGGCATTGAAGGCGAATGTCTTCCCGGTTTCAGCCTTCAGATCAATGCTTCCCAACTCGATCTTTCCCTCAGGACGGTCGGGAAAGGGTTTGCTTTCGAGAATTGCATCGAGCACGTCGTGGTCGGTAGAAGCGCCGATATCGACCGTGACCGAACCTCCCGGCGCGACGATCGTCTTATCCAGCTGGAATTTCGTGCTGCTGATTGGGATTACATTACGACTGGCCATTTTCGCCTCCGGAAACGTTAAGCGGCATCCGCAGTAGTCGGGCCGCGAACGACTCGCGACGCGGACACAAGTCCGCGATGAATCGGTCCATGATCTGCCGTGGTTGCCCATCCAAACTGCCTCTGCTGCCGAATGTTCCCTGGCAAACCGGGGTCTATGGAATGGGTCCCGACACTAGTCCTGGCACATACACCGGGGATCTTTCGTCTCAAGGGAAGCGGAGAGCTGTCGCTCTCCGAGGGTCGATAGGAGGCATTATCCTCCAGGCTTGCAGATAGTCAAGTCCTCTACAAAAAATATTACTTGCTCCGTGGAAGTCAGTAACCAAATTCAGGTCGGAAATCCGACCACCTACTATCTGGGCATCATAGTTGTTGAATTCTTTCCTGTACTGGACTACTCTCTTGCCAATATCCCCGGTACTTCCCCACAGTTTTGACAAGTTTTCCACGCGGTGACAGATGGAGTCGAGCCTGGTAACAGGTTCCGCCGCGCGCGTTCTCGATCAGGAGCGGGAGAGAACCATGGAGCCCCAAGAAATTGAAGAATTCTGGGAAGACCTGCTCGCCTTCATCGAACAGCGGCGCGTGATCCCTGTTGTGGGTGCCGAGTTGCTCAGCATACAGAGCGGCGGCGCCGCCATTCCGCTGTATCGCGCCGTTGCCGAAGCCCTCCTGAGCAAGTACGGACTCGCGGCCAGCGCCTCAAACGACGGAGCGAAGCTGCGGGAGCGTCACGAGCTGAACGACGCGGTGTGTGCGGTAGCGGAAGCGCCGCGCAGGGTGAAGACGCGGGTCAACGATCTGTACCGGCCGGTGCATGACGCACTTCAAAAGGCACTCGCCGGCCAGCAGGAAATATTACAGCCGCTGCGCCAGCTTGCTTCCATTCGCGACTTCGACCTGTTCGCCACCACCACCCCAGACAACCTTCTTGCCCAGGCCCTGAATTCAGTCCGCTTCCAGGGCACAGTTCAAACAGACGAAATCGAGTACGCACCCAAATTGCCTACCGACCGCCGCCGAGACATCCCGCAAATGCCCACGTCGAAGTACACGGCCGTGTTTTACCTGTTTGGCAAAGCGGACGTGTCTTCCTTCTATGCCATCCACGACGAGGATGCGCTGGAGTTCGCCTACACTTTGCAAGCCGGCAATGGACCGGAGCGGATGTTCTCGCAGTGGAGAAGTCGTAACCTCCTATTCATCGGGTGCACCTTCTCCGATTGGCTCAGTCCCTTCTTCCTTCGTTCTTCAAACTCGGAGAGGCTGTTCTCCGATCACCGGAGTAAGAAAGAATTCCTGGTGGGCGAGGAGACGGCCAGAAATCGTGACTTCGTGGTTTTTCTGGAGCGCTTTAGCCAGGACACGCGCTGCTACCAGATCGACGCCCGCGCCTTTGTCGATGAACTCTACCAGCGCTGGAGCAAGCGCAATCCCGTCGCCCCCGCGCCGAATCCCGGTCCGGAAACCGTCAAACCAGGCGACACCATCTTCATCAGTTATTCCAGTGACGATATCGGCGCAGCCAGACGGCTAAATAAGGATCTCAGCGAAATCGGGGGGGATGTGGCCTGGTTCGACAAAACCGAACTCAGGGCCGGAGACGATTGGGAGCAACGTGTCCGGGGCGCCATTCAGCGCTGCACCCTGTTCCTGCCGCTGATTTCCGCCAATACGGAGCGTCGACACGAAGCCTTTTTCCGCGAGGAGTGGTTGGAGGCGGCAGAGCGCTCGAGGAAAATCCAGGGGCGGAAGTTCATTTTTCCGGTCGTGATCGACCCCGACTACGGCGGAGCCATGAGCAGCTACGCCCTGGTTCCGGATCGGTTCCGGGCATTCCAATACAGCCACGCTCCCGCCGGCCAAATGAGCGATGAACTCAAAGTAGAATTGCAGGAGCATTTGCGCATCGTGCGCCGGGCGAGGGCCGCATGAGCAGCGCTGCGCGGTTGGTCATCGACGATCAAAACCCCTGGCCCGGCCTGGGCGCTTTCGACGAGGCCGCTCAGCACTTTTTCAATGGCCGGGGCAATGAAACTGCCGAGTTACGCCGGCTGGTTCTGAATTCATCGCTCACCGTGCTCTTTGGGGCCTCCGGGCTGGGCAAGACTTCCCTGATTCAGGCCGGACTTTTCCCTTCATCCAGGAAGGAGCATTTCCTTCCCATCTATGTACGACTGGATGTCAGCGACAAAACCGAACCGCTCATCGAGCAGGTCAACCGCGCTTTTAAGCAAGAGGTTGGTGCGCACGTCGTCGACGCGCCGCCGTTTCATGAAGGAGAGACCCTCTGGGAGTATCTGCATCGTCCAGGGCTTGAGCTGTGGAGCCCGCGCAACCAGTTGCTGACTCCTCTGTTCGTCTTCGATCAGTTTGAGGAAGTGTTTACCCTGGGTGCTGAGAATGCCGCCGCCACCAGGCAATTGCGGACCGACCTGGCCGACCTGATCGAGAATCGCGTCCCTGACACTCTCGCCAAGGCCTGCCTTGTCAATGAAGCCGCTACCGCTGACCTGGAGTTGAATCACCAGCGCTATCGCGTGGTTTTGAGTTTTCGCGAAGACTTCCTCCCGGCTGTTGAAAGCTGGAAACGCGACTTACCTTCCATCCTGCGCAACCGTCTGCGCTTGCTTCCTATGTCGAAAGAACGAGCCTTGGAAGCGATCCACAAAACCGCACCTCACCTGGTAAGTGAAAAGGTTGCGGGTGAGATCGTGCGCTTCGTAGCGGGCGCGCGCGAAGAGGGCGCTGGCAAGACCTCCGAGGCCTCCGGCGATGAGAGCGATCTTCCAGTCGAGCCGGCCTTGCTCAGCCTGGTGTGCCACGGTCTCAATGAGAAGCGAAAGGCTCAGGGCAAGACCGCATTTGATGAGGACTTGGTCGCGGGTAGCGCGAAATCCATCGTCTCGGAGTTTTACCAGGATGCGGTACACGATTTGCCGGAGCACGTGCGGAACTTCATTCGAAGGGAGCTCATCACCACCGGCGGTTTCAGGAAACCGTGTGACGTGGACGACGCCCGCAAGAAACACGGAGTGACTGACCAACAATTGCACCTGCTGATCGACAGGAGACTTCTGCGCATCGAGCCCTATCGTGGCTCAGAGCGGGTGGAACTTACCCACGACCTGCTTACCAATGTCGTACGTGAGGACCGGGATCTGTACGACGCAAAAGCCAGGGTACGACAACGGCTAAAACAGGCGGCCGTAGCCGTGGGCATCGTTCTCCTCCTCGGCGGATCCCTGTTCTGGGCCAGGGCTGCGAAGCAGCAGGCGTATGTCAGGGAAAAGGAAAAGGAAGCACGCGACGCCCAGGACAAGCTCAAGGCCTTAATGACTGAGCAGCAACTTGCCACCGAACAGGCCAAAGAACGTGAAGCAGAGGAGAAGGCAGCCGAGGCCAGAAGAGATGCGGACAATGCGCAGAAGGCACGTAACGAGATTAGCGTTCAGCTGCTGGCCAGCAGTGCGGCCCTCAAAGGCACGGAGGGCGAGTCCGCGCTACCAGTCAGTATGCTACTCGCGGCCGAATCAATGAGAAGACAGCCCCTCATCGACAATCAGGCAGTCTTGAGCAAAGGATTGCCACTCTTGCCCAAGTCGCTGGGATGGTCACCAAACTCTGCAATCCAGACGATGACCTTCAGCCGGGACGGTTTGATGGTGACCAGTGAGCCCAATTTTGTTCGCGTGTGGGATCCAGTTACTCACAAGCAGCTGAGGCAGTTCCCGATCGCGGGCAACCCCGGCGCCATCGCAGTCAGCGGCGATGGAGAGCTGCTGGCAATCGCTCATGACGAAGGGCAGCAAGGGACTATTCGTGTTTACAAACTGCGCACCGGCGAGCTGGACGGCCAGCGTCCGACTGCAACGGCGATGCAAAACGTTTACGTGGGCAACAACGGAAAGTTGACCGCTTTCGATGGCACTACTCTCTATCATTGGAAAGACTGGTCCGCGCAGCAAACGCCCCTGCCCGAGGCACAAGCCATCCTGGATAACGGAGGCGCGGTAGCCATCAGTTCCAATCCAGAGCTACTGGCATTGTTCGACCGTAGTCAGTCGATGCTCTCGATATTTGACCTTTCCAACGGGGCAAAGAATTCGTGGCCGATAGACCAGGCTTCGGTGGCGGATATTGTTTTTGATCCATCCGACCCAGACCGTCTGGCGTCGTTCGACTATGGTGGGACGATAAGACTCTGGAGCGCCTCCTCGCATCAGGTTTCTCTGACTCTTCAGGCCAGGGCGGTCACGAGAGTTGAGTTCAGTGCGGATGGCCGATTTTTGGCCGCAAACGGCGACGACGGCACCATCAGGGTCTGGGACATACGCGATGGAAGATTGGTTGCCTCCATATTCGCGAAGACAGGAGCGACGGCATCCCTCGCGGTGGATGGAGCGCATGGCATTGACGCCATCGTGCAGGAGGCTGCAACTCAGCTGTGGCAAATGGGCGAGGCGCCAATTCCCGACCTGTCACCCATCAAGAAAGTCTTGGGTCTCATGCCTGACCAGGGTCTGGCTGCCGGCACCTGCGACGATAGCTATTCCCTCTGTGTGGTTCGATTTGAAAATGGCAAGGCTGGATCTTTAGTTCGAAAGTTCAAAGCACTGGCAAGTCCGGCCGGAAGACTTATTTTCAGCAGAAATGGCCGGTTTCTGGCCGGGCGAGTCAGACCACGCGCGCGCGGGGCGAAAGAAACCACCGTCGTCTGGGACTTGACAACCAGCGCCGAATCCTTTGCGCCCGGGGAGAACCAGGCACTACTCGGTTTCACCCCAGAATCCGATCGTGTCATCCTACGTGTGCGCTCAACCAACGGTGACGGAGAGGTGAAGTTATGGGACTTGAACAAAGGGGACTTCGCTCCGGCGGTTCCGGCACCACTCAAGGAAACCCCGACCAGCGTGGCGTTCAGTCCGGATGGCCATTGGATGGCCACATCGAAATCGGTTCCCATCCCTTCGGTAGTTGCGACGGAGCAGGACACAACGGAACAAAACTACCGCGTCAGCGTCTGGCGCTGGCCTGATGGTAAGGGACCGGTCAGAACGCTCGATGTGGACGCAACCGTAAGCATGATCTCCTTCAGTTCCGACGGTCACTTCCTGATAACCGCAGGCGGTGAGCAATTCATCCGCGTATGGGACCGTGAGACCCGCAAAGAGACCGGACGCGTCGGACTGTACCGGCCCGGAGTTCCACTGGCGATGGGATTCGCTGATAGCGACCGGCGCATCGTAGCTTTTGATCAATATTCCGTCTTGAACACACCCTGGCGTCCGGAAGATCTAATGAAGGAAGTCTGCGAACGCGTCGGCCGGCCCCTGACTCATCAAGAGTGGGACAAGTATTTGCCAAAGGAGAAGGGACAGTACTTTTCCACGTGCGAGGCGTACTTGCGCGCCCACTGATATGCCAGTGGCCGGAGAGAGAGAAAATTCATGGTTGTAACCCGCCCGGCTTTCGTTGGTTCGGTATCGGCTCTCTTGGAGATATTGGCCACGCGGAGGGGGTCGCGAGCCAATCATCCTAGGCTGTTCTCTGGGCCCAAGCATTCTTCCGATGAGCGAGATAACTTATGAAATCTGATCCCACTCCTCCGAAAGTCATCGAGCACCGCGTTAAACACCAGGACGCGGCCATCGTCCTTTTGCATGGCTTCACCGGGACCAATACCGGAACCTGGGGCGAGTTCCCTCAGTTCCTGCTCCAGCAGCCTGCTCTGGATTCCTGGGATCTGCTCAGCCTTGGCTATAGCACCAGGTTCGCGCCGGACTTGAGTGGCATCTGGAGCTCCGATGCTCCCATCGACAAGCTTGCTACTCTGTTCCGCACCACATTGGGCTTCGGACTTTCCGGCTACAAGACGCTGGCCATTCTGGCGCACAGCATGGGTGGCTTGGTTCTGCAGCGCGCACTGGTGGATGATCCTGCCCTCACTGCCAGAGTCAGTCACGTGTTCCTGTTCGGCACTCCCAGCAATGGATTGACCAAGGCCTCGCCCTTTGGCTTCTTTAAACGTCAAGTGCGTGACATGAGCCAGGGCAGCCCTTTCGTAACTGATCTGCGAAGCCGTTGGCAGCGTACTTTCGCCGCGAGTCCTCCTTTCGTCTTCTGGACGGTGGCCGGTGAACGCGATGAGTTTGTGCCCTCCGCCTCTTCCCTCGATGTATTCCCCGCAGACCGGCGCGCCGTGATTCCGGGCGACCACCTGGGCATCGTCAAACCCCAGAGTCAGGACCACCTCGGTCTGCAGTTGGTGATCAAGACCCTGGTCGGAAATGCGGCCCCCGCGGGGAAATGGAATTCGGCAAGCATCGCTGTGGAATCGCGTGATTTTCGCAAAGCTATCCTGCTGCTGGAAGACCATGCCGGCGAACTGGACGAGCCCGGCCTGGTTCGCTTAGCACTGGCGTATGACAGTGTCGGTAGAAGCAATGATGCCATCAAGCTCCTGGAGAGTCAGGGCAAGGGGCGTACCGATGCCATGGGCACTCTGGCCGGCAGGTTGAAAAGGCGCTGGATGCTCGAACGCCGACAGGAAGACTATGATCGTGCTCTGCAACTTTACTCCGACGCGCTGGGGCTCGCGAAGGATATCCCCGATCAGTTCTACTATCACGCCATCAATGTCGCGTTCCTGAAGCTGGCGGCAGGCGACAGTAACACGGCGAAACAATTCGCCCAACAGGCCCTCGATTATGCGCAGCACGGCGACATGCTCCTGTGGAGAATGGCCACGCGTGGGGAAGCGTTCCTCATACTCGGCGACCTCGATTCTGCAGTGCATGCTTATGCCAAGGCGATGGATGCCGATCCCACCGTGCGCGAAATCGAATCGATGTACAAGCAGGCCATTTGGCTTGCCGAGCTCCGCAGGAGCCGGGTCGCGGTCACCAAGCTCGATGATGTTTTTCGGCCAGGGATCGGAAAGGCTCAGGCCGCTTAAGGCGTCATGCTTACCACGGGGCCGTTTCGGGGGAGGTCGCAGTGCGTTCATCAAAACATACGTTCGCTGGTAGCCATTTCCGGGTAGGTGTGGCCCTACCACTAACCCTGATGGAAGCTGTCATGCCTCCCTAAGCTCCGAACCTCTCGTAAACCGTAACGCCTCCTCCCGGTCATGCAGTGCGTAGAGATGGTCCGGCACCAGTTCCAGCGCCTTGTCAATCCAGCGGAGAGCTTCCTTACCTTTTCCCTGCAACAGCGTCACACTGCCCAGGCCGTTGTAAGCATTCGCCAGGTACAGTTCCGCCTCTGCCCGGATCGTCTGGAATGTCCGGTCAGCCTCCTGCAGGCTGCTTTCGAAACCCTCTTGATCTCCGAGGTCGCGCAACGACATCGCTTGATTCTTCAGGAAGTATCCCCGGAACATCTGGAGATAGTGATCGTGCGGGTATGACGGCATCTGCCCATCCAGGAGCCGGAGCGCTCCCCGAGCCACACGCAAGGCCTGAGAGGGATTGGGAACCATCAGGGCGAAATACCGCTGCTGCATCTTTTCCAGCGCACTGTGCAAGTCGGGCAGCGGTTCGGTCTTGCCGCCTCCTCTGACTACATCCTGCAGTTTCTCGAACAGAAACTGCATGCTGCGCGCCCAATCCGCATCGCTGAGCGCAATCCCGTGCCGCTTGACGAGCCCGGCGACGGCAGATGGGAGCTGTTTGGCGGCGGGCATTTTCGCTCCGCCGACCAAGGTCGGAATGACCCCTTCTTTCTTCTTGAGTGCATGCGTAATTTCCAAACGCAATACGTCCCTCGGGTCCTGCAGCCGCTTCCGTCCATCTTTCAACCAGTGCGGGCCAATTATGATAATCACTGCTGCGGAGGATTTGATCCGCTTCAGTATTTGCGGCAGGTAGTCTTTCCCGGCTTCCAGGTCGTCCACATCCTGCCATACCAAATTGGCGCCGAAACGCAATGCCAGGTGGTCGTTGAGGCGGCCCGCCCAACCTCCGCCATCGGTCCGTCGGTAGCTGATAAAAACGCCAGCCATACGCTTCTCATTTCCGCCACCGCAGCGCTACGGCTCAGCGATGGCTCAAGACATCCAAAGTATCTTTCGCGACATACCTTGGTTAGTGGCCTTTGACATCGGAGCATTCTAGTTGCCGTGACGGGGGAATCAAGCCCAGGTTAGAATGTACGGCGCCTGACCAAGTCTCCCCACGATTCTTGCCCTCAAACGAAAATCGCGCCTACAATTCCAACCGCGGCTTGCAATGCCGTCACTGGCGATTTGAGCGTTGCCGTTCCGAAGACACCCGCGACGGCAGCGCCAATCAGCATTACCCGCGCTACGTCGGTGGCAGCTAATCCGGCGTAGGCCGCCCACAACAGACCGCCGGCAAGAATCCCGTTATAGATTCCAGCGTTGTGCACGACGGTTGCAACCACCTTCTGCTGACGCACCGTGAAAGGCTCGTCTTTGAGCTGCTTCTTGGTCACGATCTGAAGCAAGACAGGCGCTGACCACGGAAAGAGCTCAAACATCATGAAACCGAAGTGAAGAATCGCGGCCCCAATCAAGAGCCATTTCATGGTTGTGCCTCCTAAGATTATTGCCGTCACCTCCCAGAAAAAGCCTTTCTAGAATCGAGAGCTGGCGATTCTCTCAAAACCTTCTTTGCCGCTATCGACCTGAGCCACAACTTAAGAATTGCTTGCAGTCGGGACAAGATTGGGACAAGAGTGGGGCGATGGTCAAGCCTTAGTCAAGACCTGTTCCAGAATCAGGACAAGCCAGAGGTGTCACAGCGACCGTGAAGGAGAGAACCCCAAAGCAGACCTGACGTTGCCGGCATTGCGCTTGTCCCTCGCTCGAAAAGGGACCATGATTTCCGGGTTTGCGTGAGAGACTATCGCAAAACGGTTATGGAAACCGCGCCTCAGGTTTTTATCAGTTATGCCTCGTCGGATAAGGCCATCGCCGACCGCGTCTGCGACACTTTGGAGAAAGCCGGGGTGCCTTGCTGGATCGCGCCGCGAGATATTCCGCCCAGTGCGGACTATCCCACCGCCATCGTGGAAGGAATTCGGTCAACCCGTGTGCTGGTGCTGCTTTTGACCGAGCACGCGGCGGCTTCGCCACACGTCCTCAGTGAGGTCGGCCACGCCTTCAACGGCAAGAAGCGAATTATTCCCTTCCGTCTTTCAGTCGCGCCCATGCCGGAGGACCTGGAGTACTTTCTCTCGCTGACGCAATGGCTGGATGCGCCGGAGGGCTGCACTGACGGTAACCTGAAGCGGCTTACCGACGCGACTCGGGTAGCGCTGGCGGGGGACAAAAACGTTCACGGCACTGGGCCAGCGAAGCAGAAAGCGCGATGGCTGACTGTGGCAATCGCGGTGCTGGTGGTGATAGCTGGCGCGTTCGTCGCCTGGCGATGGTACCGGACAAGCGTTGGGAAAGCGACTTCGTCGGCCGGGGTCACGGCCACTTCATCCACTCCTGGGAACGGGGTTGTGCCCGAGACCCCGCAAGCCGGCGCGAAACCGAAACCCTGGGTTAATCCGGCTGACGGTCAGACTTACGTTTGGATCCCGCCCGGCGAGTTCAACATGGGATGTTCAGAAGCTGACAGCGAATGCACCGACGACGAGAAGCCCACCCATCCCGTGAGCATCGACCGGGGGTTTTGGCTCGGGCAAACCGAGGTGACGCTGTCCGCGTACCGGAAGTATGCAGGTGGGCATGGCGCGACCGCTCCTGCAGGTGCCGGCGATATGCCGGCAACCGAAGTGAGCTGGGCCGAGGCCAAGACGTATTGCGCGGCCGTGGATGGGCGACTGCCCACTGAGGCAGAATGGGAATACGCCGCACGTGGCGGCAGGCCAGGAGCATATTACGGCGTGGTGCCCGAGATCGCATGGTACGCGGGCAACAGCGGCGACGCTCCCCATCCGGCCGGGAAAAAGAAGCCGAACGCGTATGGTCTTTACGACGTTTTAGGCAACGTGCGGGAGTGGGTCCTGGATCGCTACTACAACAAGTATGACGTTGCCGCGCCAGCCACGGGAGACGGCGTGGAGCAACCACTGGCGCCCAATGCCTCGACCGTAGCCCGGGGAGGATTTTGGGAGAGTGAGGCAGCGGCGATTCGCGTGTCGCATCGATCAGTTCTGGAGACCAACACCGCCGATCCGTCGGTCGGATGGCGGTGCGCCAGTGATCATCGTTGAGGGCGTTCGAGTCCGCGACTCCGTGGAGCTATTTCGCCTGGCGCACGGTGGCAATCTCAGTCACCGGAAATTTGCGCAGTTTCGCCTGCTCGAGAAAGTGCCCCGTGACATCGTCGGGGCCACGCGACTTCTTGTCCCAAATCACTAAAGCTTCCGGCGCTACGGAATATTTGCGAGCCAGATCTTGACCTCGATCCAGGAGCCTCAGATTCGTCTCCAGGTATCCCTCCTGGCCTTCGGGTAATTTTAGGATCTCGACCTTCGAAGTCTTCAACGCCCGGTCATAGAGGTCTCCCCAGTCTCCGGGCCGGTCGGTTACCGACGTCCTTCGAAATTCTTCCGGCTCCGAAGGCAGAAGTACATATCGCTCAATGTGCAGAGATCCGGCCACATCGAGAACTATAAGGTCCGCCCCACACGCCGCCGAACAGACCACTGCCACAGGCTTCTGCCGAGAAAGGAGTCTTCGGACTTGTCGCCGAACCTCAGCCACCCGGGAGAGAGGAAAACGGGCCACCGCCGCATCGGTGGCGTCCACTCGTCGTCCCGCTGCGATCAGGACTCGGCCGAGTGACGTTGTCTCATTGACTCCTATCAGCATTGCCTTCCCCACTAGCGCAAATCCAGCCACTCCAAAGAGTAGTGTTCTACGGTTTATCGAATCCCTCTTCTCCTCGAGCGGAAAGCGGTATTCTTGAGCATCGAAAGTGTTAATTTGCTGACCCCCAAGAGCTACAATCAGGAACGACATCCTATCCTTAGATCTCTATCCATAATATAGGCCCCTGGGAGTGCGGGAAGTTGGCTGGTCACAGAGACACACACGGAGCCAAACATCTTGATCTATCCCGAACGTTGGCAGTCGTTGGCCCAGCGCTATCAGGCGGACCGCCCGCACCGGATGCTGGCTTTGGACGGTGGCGGAATTCGCGGCCTGCTGACGCTGGGCATCCTGGAGCACATCGAGAAGCTAGTTGCCGCGAAGACCGGCCAGCCGCTGTGGAAGTTCTTCGACTATATAGCGGGCACCAGCACGGGGGCGATCATCGCCGCGGGCCTGGCCCGCGGCATGACCACGGCCGAACTGATCGATTTCTACAAGAACTCGGGCAAACAGATGTTCGAGAAGGCCTGGCTGCTGGAGCGAATCAAGTATTTCTATACCGCCGATCCTCTTAAGAAGCAGCTGCAAGACGTCTTCGGGCACGATACCAACTTGTTTCCAGACAACCTGAAGTGCCTCCTGCTGGTGGTCACGAAAAACCTTACCACCGATTCACCCTGGCCCATCAGCACTAATCCTGACGCCAAGTACAACGACCCCGCCCGCAAGGACTGCAATCTCAAGATGCCGCTGTGGCAACTGGTCCGCGCCAGCACTGCCGCTCCCGTGTACTTCCCTCCCGAAACTCTTCAGTGGGACCCTGCTGACCAAGGCAAGACATTCGTCTTCGCCGACGGGGGCGTTACCCCGCACAACAACCCTGCATTCCTTCTCTACCGCATGGCCACCGAACCGGCCTACCGTTTGAACTGGAAGACGGGCGAAAAAAATCTGCTCATCGTTTCCGTGGGCACAGGTGCCGCCGAATCCCTGGGGGCCACCGCCGCGTCACCCAACAAAAACATCGTTTCCACAGTAGCGGGTCTTCCCGGAGAGCTGATGTACGGCATCCTGGTAGAGCAGGATATAAACTGCCGGACGATCGGGCGCTGCACGTACGGCGCGCATCTGGATCGCGAAATCCTCGACCTGGTGCCTCGCCCGGTAGAGACTGGCATGACCATGGACGAACAGTATGCCGTCCCGCCGATTCCGCTCTCCACCGATCTGGGACGCCATTTTCTGTACGCTCGATACAACGCGGACTTGAGTAAGACAGGCTTGACCAGCCTCGGGTTTCCGCAAGTGGACTCGGACAACATACAGAAAATGGACGCCACCGAAAATATTGCTGACCTGCTGGCCATCGGCCGCGTGGCGGGTGAGCGACAAGTCCGGCTCGAGCACTTCGGGGCCTTCGTATAAGGAGTACCGACCATGCCGCGTCCCATCTGCTTCATGATCATGCCGTACAGCACCAAGCCCACCGGCGCCCCGCAGGGCATGGGAGCTCCCGACAAAGTCAACTTCGATCGCCTCTGGGAAGCCGCTCTCCGTCCCGCCATCGACCAAGCCGGCTACGAACCGGTCCGGGCCAACGAAGATATCGCCGCGCTTATCATCACGGAAATGATTGAACGCCTCGCCATCTCCGATCTGGTGCTGGCCGACGTCTCGATTCCGAACGGCAACGTTTACTACGAAGTGGGCATCCGTCACGCCGCCCAGAAACGCGGCTGCATCATGACCGCCGCCACCTGGTCCAAGCCGCTCTTCGACATCGACCAGATGCGCCAGATCCGGTACCCGCTTCCGGCGGAATCCATCTCGGACGAAACCGCCGCGGAAATCATCAAGATTGTTGCAGCCGCCATTCCGGTCATGAGCGCGGGAGACTCGCCCTTCTACCAGGTCTTCCCCGAATACCCGGCCTACGACCCGGCTCGCGCCACCGCGTTCAAGAAAAGCCTGGAAGAACTCTCCCACTTCCAGCAGGAAATCATCGCCGCCCGCGCCAGCGGCGATGGATGCCGCGCTCGCGCCCTTGATCTGCGCCAGCGCTATTATGCTGGCGGCCCCATCCAGAAGGCTGTCGCCATTGAACTTCTCTACTTGCTTCGCGACTGCACCGATTGGGAAACCACGCTCCAGTTCATCGATAGTCTGCCCAACGAGCTTCGCAACTCTCCCCTGGTAAAAGAGCAGGGCGCCCTGGCAAAGTCCAAATCCGGCGATCACGATAGCGCCATCGGAGCGCTCCTCGAACTTATCCGCACCAGCGGTGACACCTCGGAGCGTCGCGGCCTCCTCGGTGGCCGGTATAAGAAAAAATGGGGCAGCAGCAAGGATCCTGCTGACCTCAGCCGCGCCATCACCGAATACGAAGCCGGCATGAAACTGGACCTCAACGATTACTACCCTTCTTCCAACCTGGCCCGTCTCTACCGGACGCGGAAACGCAAAGGCGACGACGACAAGTCCCGCATCTCCGCCGCGGTCACTCTTACCGCCTGCGAGCGAGCCCGCGTCCGCAATTCCAGCGACGAATGGCTGAATCCTACCCTCCTCGGCGCCGCCTTTGACGCTGGGGACGTCGAGAAGGCCCAGGAACTCGCCGACCAGGTAGTGGAGGATGGGCCGGCACGCTGGAAGCTCGGCACCACCCTCGACGACTGCAAGACCGCTGCCAATCTGTGGGAACAACCCCGCCGCAACGAGCTCCTCAATATCGTTGCTCAACTGGAAGCAGTTCTGGCTGGGAAACCTGCGCTACCTGATCCATCGAAATGAACGACGTCAGCAGGAACCATCTGGCTGCCGATCGAGCGTTAACCTGCGGGGCGGAACCGCTAACTTAAGCTGCTTGGGTAGCATGTGATCGTGGGAGAGGGGCACTTCTTAGACGCGTAACTTCCAGCTTGCCGACGACCCACTCGAAAGCCCGTCTTTCGCCCCACAAGCCCACTTCGGCCTGTTACCGGCCCAAAAAGACCGAACGGCATCTTGGCGGCAAGCAGCAGATTAGATCAGCAGTGAATGATGGCATCGGCATCGAGCCGAGGCCTCAAACTGGCCGCTGCGGTTCGGGGTGGGCCGCTCTGATTGAGGCAGCAGCTTCTTGTGATCCACACCGCAGAAGTGGAGGAAGCAGACGATGCTGACGTAGTAGTTGCAGACGGTGGGATGACTGATGCGGAGCCGGAGCGCGGCGATGTAGTCCTTCAAGTCTTGCTTGCCAATCTCGCCGGGCAGTTTGCGCTTGATGATGGTGAGGAACTCCTGCGTCACCTTTTCATGGGACGTGATGGTATCAGCGTCCAGCGGGCTACCGTCCTTCTTGAATGTGGTCCTACGGTCACGGAGGAATGCTTCTCGATGCTTCTCGAAGCTCCTCCAGCGTCTTCGGGGCGGCGGGCGATGGTTTTGGTGGGGCGGACTCTTCCTTTGCTCTGAGGCAAAGCTCGGACTCCTTCCTCATACGGGGCCGCATCGCCTCGTTGATGTCGGTGCCCACGGTCTCCCACTTGCGCTTGCCCTGCTCGTAGTAGTGGACTCAGTAGACGCCGCCCGTTTGAGGATTGCGGCAGTTGACCGGCTCGTAGCGACGCCCCTTAGCGTCCGTGATACGGATGTAGAGGCTCACTGATGGCAGAATTTGGCTCATAGTTCTTCTCCTAAGAGCCAATACTGAGAATTTGATGGGTAGTCGAGATTTAGGCAGAAATAGTAGCCGTCCGTGCAGACGGCTCTATTTTCATGTGGTTAGGATTTCTGGCGGAGAGGGAGGGATTCGAACCCTCGGTACCGGTATTAGCCAGTACAACGGTTTAGCAAACCGCCGCATTCGGCCACTCTGCCACCTCTCCGGCGGGAGCACGAAGGAATTCTAACATGGGTGGATGGTGGGTGCTTTCGACGAAACGCGTGGTCTTTCACGTTCGCTAGCATGTCAGCGATCTGCTCTGCAGACGGACAGTTGCAAGCGGGAGGTTGAAGAGGAGCAGCTCGATTCATGCGGGAAGACTGGCGCACTAGTCAGGGCCGGGAGACCAGCTGTGAACGATCTCTGGGTCCATCGGTGCATGCGGGCTTGCGTATTCTTGCCGCGGATGGGTGGCGGCGATTTCGTGCCGCACACCATAGTCAGGCGACATGAATTTCTAGTCTGTGTCGGGCGCATGTGATATTGAGCGATGTTCCCTTCGGTCTCCACCAGTCCGTCCCCACCTTCACGGATCGAGATTTGCAAGAGCGCG
>Ga0326726_10000141_pt1 | contig 69066 bp, 54 predicted proteins | sample MHFenrmetagenome_2_FD_207603 | JGI IMG/M metagenome (GOLD analysis project Ga0326726, IMG submission 207603) | Lab enriched peat soil microbial communities from Michigan Hollow, Ithaca, NY, United States - MHF15MN | ecosystem: Environmental > Terrestrial > Soil > Wetlands > Peat | place: USA... | reverse complement strand
AATTCCGGTGAAGTAGTAGCCGCTCGTCGCAGACGGATTCTTCCCTATGTACAGCGGCTCCCCACCCGACCAAGCGCTCATCTGGCGGTAAGCCACTCCTTGCAGACTGTCGTTGACCCAGAGCGCGAGCATCCCCGTAGAGAATTCATACTGCCCTCGCAGATGTGTCCATTGATTCGAGCGCACCTTCTGAAGCGAATATACGTGCGTCCACGGATCTGGGCCGATGCCAAAGCTGACTGTGGTGTCGGGATTGATATTCAACTGATACTGGAATTCCTTAACCAGAATCTGATCGTCAGGTTCCGAGCCTTCCAAGAGGGCGGTGGGGAAGATCCAGGCTTCGACCATGATGCCCTCGGGTGGTGAGAACGCTGCATCGTGAGGCACACGGACGAACTCATCGATGCCGTCAAACAAGAACGCCGAATTGGCTTGCCCATTGCGGTCGGATGCATTCGTCGTGCCGCTGGCGCTGCCGTTGAATCCGTTTCCGCTGCCGTCGTCTGCACTCCCGTTGAATGGGTAGCTGGCAATCAAGTGTGATCCAGCCAGAGCCGACGAAACGGTAAAGACGAGGGAGCTCGAAAGAGCCGCCGCCATCAATCGCATCCCGTTCATGTGCCACCTCCGCGCGGGTTCAAAACACGAATGGTTGTTTGCAGCGCGTAGATCCGCCTCGCGCCGCTGCACAGAGGATAGAAGCCGAAATCGATTTCTGTGGAGAGATGAGTTGATTACTGCAGCCGCACCGAATCTCGCCAAAGCATCGCTGCGGCTGTCAGGTCGAGTTCGTAACCGGGACTCGGCGGGTGGCCAAAGATCCGAGGGTATCTGTTGTAAAATACTTCGCCCAAGAGACAATGGATGATCGTCAAACTCGAGTCAAATTGGTACTCTATGGCCGCGTTCTGGGACTCGAAAACGTCAGCCCGGAGCCCTCTCGTGCTGTCGAAATCCAAGTTAACCACCATGTTGTACGGCACCAATCCCTCTCGATCACAGAGATCTGACCTGGCGAACGCGACATACAGTTTCTGTGATCCTTTGGGCATGCCGGATCCACTGAATTGGGACACGTCCCAAGGTGGACTGACACCCCATATCCGGTTCGGATCGAGGATTGCGATGCAAGCCCGCCTCAGACGATTATTTGCTCCCCCCAAGCACAGCTCTGGGGTGCCGTCGTGATCAATGTCCTCTATCTTGATTGCCGTCCAGTTGAAATGCCCTTGATTCAGGTAGAATCCGACACGTGTGCCAGCCGAGTCGAAGACCTGGATCTGGCACCGTGCCGGCTCTGAATTGGCAGATACAACAAGCAGTCTGAGGCTGCCTCTCTGCGTCTGAAATGTATACAGTCCTCGCAAGGCGTAGTTGTAGGTAAGCGCCTGACCTGAGTCTGTGTCACCTCGGTACCCAGTCGGAGTAGAGATTGGCGCCGCAAAGATCGAATCTAGCCCCCCGAAGCGTCTCACACGAAACGCATACAGTGGTGAGGTATTGAGGCCTTTCGGCCGGTCGACATAAGGAACACAGCAAAGCACCTCGTCCTGCCCGTCTCGGTCCAAATCCGCAAAGCGGTAGTACGCATTCGGGTAGTCCGGACCAGTGCCCGCTGCTGAGAAAGACCTGAAGTGAGTTGTTCCGGGGAATCCTGTGTAACTTCCGAGCAAGTGACCTGCGCCATTTAGAACCGTAATCCCATCCGCTGTCGCTTTGACTTCGGCAGGTTGCATGTCAAATCCGACCCAGAGCCGGGGATAGATCAGGCACAACAACAGGTACCCCAGAATCGCCAGGATCGGTACCTGGACCTTGACGCTGCGTGTGTACTTCGCGGCCGCGCGGACGGCGTATTCGCCGAGGCAGACACGTTCGGGGATGAAGATGTTGTGATCGGCGACAATGTCGCTGGCACGCTCGACGCCGTTGATACGCAGTCGTCGCGCCGGGTGACGTCGGCGCAGTCGCTCGACTGCAGCTTCGGCGTCAGCGCGGTTGGCTTCCGGCACAACCAGGTGTGAGAGCGGTGAGAAGAAGACGCGTTCGACTTTCTTCTGAAGCGATGACTCTGACACGGATGCGGCGAGTCCATCGTCGTTGAGGGCGCCGCTGAAGACGACGCTGCCCGAGATTAGGCGCCGTTCGCGGTGGAGGTCTTTAGACCACCAGTCACCGTAAGCGGTGGCAAAGCAAGCGAACCCGAGTGAGTCTCCGCCGTACAACTCCCCACCACTTCCGAGAAACTCGAAGTTGCCGCGCGTGGCCGAATGCGGAGTGTGGAATGCGGAATTCGGAATGTGCCGTAACGCCGCGAGTGCGGCATAGGCGCCAGAGATCTGTGGGTCATCGCTGGCGCGCAGTTGATGCGAAAAGACAACCTGATCCGTGCCGCTTTTGTCCGACAGAGCTTCGACCTGCCCCTGCAACAAGCGAAGCCGCCCTCGAACCGGACGCGGGGCTTCATCATGTTCGACGAGCACGCAGATCGCCTGGTTCGCGGTTCCGCCATCACGTTGGGCCCGCCATTCCGCATCGAAGCGTTCGAGCCACGCGATCACTGCCGGACCGAGTTCAGGGACACTTTGATCAATCAGAAATCGCGTGAGATCAACGGCGTCGACGCCAGCAAGACTGTCGGCTGGGATGGTGGGCGGGGCCGACCCTACGCTTGATTCGTCATGCGCGTCCGTTAGGGCGGGTCTGAGACCCGCCCCTACACCCGTATGTGAGAGTGCGGTTAGGCCGCAATCGACATCCCCGACATAGAACCAGGCCTTGGCCGCCAACTCCCAGAAGGGAGCAGACGACACTGATGTCGTGAACGTCGAGGGGAGCTGCTCGAGGAAGGCGGCGATTTCTTCGAGTTCATCGGGCAACAGATCGACAAACGTGCTGGGCTCAGCTCCTGTGAGCAGTGGCGGCAGATCCTCACGCCAAAAGCTCTCGAACGCCGGTTCGCCAAGTGCCTCCGAATGGTCCCGCCAGAAGCGTGCCGCCGTCAGAAGGCGCGTGTCGGCAAATGCAATTGAGGCGGCCCGCGCCCGGTACGCCGAGTAATCGCGGGCGAAAGTGAGAGGAGAGGGAATGTTTGCCATGATCCAGGTCGCGGTCTTTACGCAGACTGAAGTCTGCGGTACCAGAAGCCACAAACCCCTTCGTCGCCAGGTACCGCAGACGTTAGCCAAGTACCGCAGACTTTAGTCTGCCCTTCGACAATGTGTCCGCAGCCCTTTCAACGGGCCCGTGTGGTGATTCTGTGCCCCACGGCTCTAAAGAGCCATGCCGCTGGTCAAACCAAAAACAGCCGTATCTCAATCGGCTCGGTCGCGTTGACCTGAGCCGAGACTGTGTCACGCGAAGAATGCGCCTCGCCGATGCGCCACTTCCCACCCTCTTGGGAGACGACAACGCGCACCTGGGAAAAATCATCATGGCCCGAGATGGACAGCGCTCGGATCTTTACGGTCATCCCAATCTCATCCGCGACGAGCGTCGCGGCCACACGGTGGCCGCCTTCGGCTTCCAGTACGGTTTCCGGCATCGGCGCCTGATCTGGGGAACCGAGAGTCAGAGGCGAGAGCGTGAAGGTGGCATCGGGGAGTCGGATTTGCCAATGCAGGGACGACGGGTCATCGATGACTCCCGTGGCCACTTCAGCAATGCCGCGATGATCGGTGAAGAAATCCATCGAAGGCTCAGCGAGATGGACGCAAACATGACGAGTGAGACCCGGGTCGGTTCCGGTCAATTGCAGCAGGTCTTTGCCGGCATGGGGGTCGCGCATGATCCGCAACACCACCTCTGGGCTCTCGGAGTAGAGCGTGGCACGGTGTTGCCAGCCGGGGCTGGGGGCACCTTGGCCGTCGGCGGCAAGCGCCAAGCGCGCCGGGGCAGGAATTGTAATGACTGGCACGAGCGCGATCGTGCGAGAACCCAGTCGTGCCCGGCGGTAGAGGATTTCCGCCGTGAGCGAGGGTAGACGGTCACTGGACGCGAGATCGGCGCCCTCAGAGCCAAGCCATTCCTCAATCAGCGAGAGTTCATCGGCACATTGCGCGCACGACGCCAGGTGTTCTGCGGCCTGCCGCATCGCTCCGCGCTCCGCCTCTGTGAGCCGGGCGTAGCGGATCAGATCGAGATCATCAAGATGCAGCAAGCCCCGCCTCCCTCGTTCTGAGTAATAGGCGCCAAAAGGCCCACCCGTGGACCAGCGACGGCATCATGATTCGCGCTTCCCCTCGTCTACGAGCGCCACGCGAATCCGCGTTTCCATGTTGGCCACCAAGGTGTTCCAGAGGTAATGGAACTTCTGGAGGTAGACTTGATCTTCGATCGGCCCAAGAACTTCCTCCAAGTAGACACGGCGCGAATCGCAGGAACCGTGCTCGGCCCAGTCCTCGGCCAAGATTGTCAGGGCCCGATGAACACCCGCGTGCTCCGACGGCGTTAGCCCCGAATTGGTGGCTAGCCGGTCGAAGTCGGCATCAATGGTCGCCTGGTGGGCTGACGAGACAGCCTCACGCAGGTACCCGAGTTCGAGTACAGTCGCCGGGGAGTCAGATGACGCCGTCATCTCATCGAGCGAGACTGCCTCCTCTTGTTTCAGGGCCGCCAAGAGCGCGAAGAAAGAGAGGGAGTTGCGATAGTGATCGGTCTCGTCCAGACGCGCGAAGATGAAACGGCACAGATCTGGGACAAGTCGATGATCGTTCCAGGCCTCACAAACCCACCGACGGAGGGTTTGGGCCTCCACAGCCATCTTCTCGGTCCGGTTGGCTGACCGAGCCTTGGCCCAACGCCACTCCTCTGTTCCGTTGACTGGGATTAGGGCAAATTCGCCAGTGGAAGAATTCAACGCGCGACGCAGGGCGCGCTTCAGATTGTGGCTCTCGTGATCGCGCTCCTGTCCCACATGATCAAGCCCCTGTTTAATATGGCGGCGCAGAACTGTCGTGTAGAGATCGACGAGTTCGTCATCGGTCGAGTCACGGTGTGGCGCAAGGGCTCGGATGATTTCAAGCGGCTCACCCAATCGCGGGGGCGAAAAGAGATCCTCAAGGCACCGTGCGGCCAGATCGTGGAGTGGATCTTCGCCGGCAAACTCATCGACCGGCAAAGGACGACGGCGTCTCAGGATAGCCAGGTACGACACAGCACGACGGAGAGAGAAGCCGAACACGCGCCTTAAGGTGCGAGGATCGGCAGGATTCGCCAGATACTCTCGAAGGAGGTGTGCAACAGGGGCCGGATCGGTCATGGCGGCGGTGCGAGAACAAGGAACAACTTCTGCGAGTCTGAATATCGCATGCCGATGAACCAAAGGCAAAACGACAAACGCCGCCCAAGAGGCGGCGTCTCGAAACCGAATATCAGTGGATCGGCTACAGCCCCTTGCCCAAGCGGTCCCAGCGGACACGTTGCGGGAAATGAGCGAGATTGTAGAACGGGATCGTCAACAAAGGCATGATATACGGGCTCTCCCATTTGGGTGAGCCGGGATCGGGCGCCCAGGACCAGTACAGGAAAAGCGCCTTGCCGCGGATGAGATCCTTGTCGAGGAATCCCCAGTCGCGCGAATCGCGTGAATCGTCACGATTGTCACCCATCACGAAGAGGTGCCCGGGCGGGACAACCTGCGGCCCGAAATTGTCGCGGTTGGAGAGTGTGGCCGGCAGAATCCTCTGGTCGGTGAACACGGCGCCATCGGGCATCGGCACCTGCAGCCCATTCACGTAGACTACCTTGTCTTTGATCTCGACGGTCTGCCCCTCAGTGGCGATGCACCGCTTCACAAAGTCCTTCGCCGGATTGAGCGGGTACTGGAAGATGACGATGTCGCCGGGCTTCGGGTCGGTGAAGTTGTACGAGAACTTGCTGACCAAAAGATAGTCGCCGGGCAGAAGCGTGTTCTGCATCGACTCGGAGGGAATCCGGTAGGCCTGCACGACAAAGGCGCGCAGCACCAGCCCCACGATCAATGCGACTAAGATCGCTTCCAAGTAATCACGAGCGGCGGTGCGTGTGTTCTTTGCAGCCATGGTGATATCCTTCTCCGCGTAGCGTGGAATTCCGCACGGACCCGGCGTGCGGTGCTCCTTGTTTGTTTTTCGGCAGAAATCGCGAGGTCGTTTAGCGGGATTCGGTGGCTTTAACGTGCTGCCGGACAATCGGGTAAGAGAATTCTTGCCGGAGGACGGCCTTCGATTCCCGCCGCATGACCGGAAAAGCCGGCAACTTTATATACGCATATGCGTATATACGAATGAACGCATATGAAAAAGCCCATCACCCCCGAGGCCGCATCCTTCTCCCCCGCACTCCGGGCGTTGTCGGATGCGACGCGTCTGAAGATCCTCCTCATGCTGGAAGGCAGAAGGCGGACGGTCGGAGAGATTGTCGGGTTCTTCGAACTGTCCCAGCCCACGATCACTCGGCACTTGCAGACGCTCGCTGACGCCGGGCTGGTGAAGCGCGAAAAAGAGGGACAGAAAGTCTACTACTCAGTCGACGGATCCGCCTTGGGCGCCGTGTGCGTCGGCCTGGCTTCAACATTCCCCTGTTGCTGTGTATCAATCACGCCGCAGAAGACAAGCGACGTAGCCGCACGATCAACGTCGCGCCCACGACACACCACCAAGACTCGAATCCCGAAGGGAGACTGATATGCCGTCCGACTCCACCATCACCGACGCCGTGAAATCGCACTATGCGTCGATTGCCAAAGGCCAGGGCTCCTGCTGCAACCCGAAGTCCAGTTGTTGCTCCGACGCCGTCACCGACATTTCGACGGGATACACCGCCGCAGAATTGGCCTCGCTTCCTGAAGGCGCGAATCTGGGCTTGGGATGCGGCAACCCGATTGCTCTGGCCGGCTTGAGGGAAGGTGAGACGGTCGTTGACCTTGGGTCCGGTGCGGGGATCGATTGTTTTCTCGCGGCTCAGAAGGTCGGAGCGCAGGGGCACGTCATCGGCATCGACATGACCGAGGCGATGATCGCCAAGGCGCGCGCCAATGCCACGCAAGGCGGGCACAAGAATGTTGAATTCCGCCTCGGCGAGATTGCGCAGATGCCGCTCGACAGCGGAAGCGTCGACGTCGTCATCTCCAATTGTGTCATCAATCTGGTTCCGGATAAACTCGTGGTGTTCCGGGAGATTTTTCGCGTCCTGAGACCGGGCGGGCATTTCACGGTATCGGACATCGTCTCCAAGGGCATGATCCCGCCGGGCGAGCGCGAGGATATGGAGAAATGGGCCGGGTGCATCGCCGGCGCATTGCCGAGGGATGAATACCTACGCCTTGTCGGCCGTGCCGGGTTCACTGACATCGAAGTCAAAGCCGAAGTGGAATACGATTACAAGAAATCCGATTCCTACGCTTTAGCTTCGATCACGGTGTCGGCCCGAAAGCCGTAGGGAACAGAATTGGTGACCCACCCGCCGAAGGCCCCGAGTTCAAGGGGAAGGGTGGGGCACCGATCAGTTCTCCCGCACAGTCCATGATTTGATCTCGCCGCACGGCGTGGTAAATTCCCGCCGTGGATATGCTCACGCCGTCGTTTGACCACACATTCGACTACGAGCGCGCCGTGTTCTTCATGAAGCAGGCGCTGCGCGAGGCCCAGGCCGCTTTCGATGAAGGCGAGGTGCCAGTCGGCGCCGTGGTCGTGAAGGAGGGACTGATCGTGGGCCGCGGTCACAACCAGACCGAACGCCTGAACGATCCGACCGCTCACGCTGAAATCCTGGCCTTGGGCGCCGCCTCCGCGCACTTCGAATCCTGGAGGCTTCTGGACGCGACTCTCTACTCGACAATTGAACCGTGCGTGATGTGCGCGGGTGCTTCGGTAATGGCCAGAGTGCGTCGGGTGGTGTACGGCGCTCCCGATCCCAAATTCGGTGGTTGTGTTTCGGTCTTCCGGATCCCCACTGACACACGCCTCAACCACCGCGTGGATGTGGTCGGCGGCGTCATGTCGGACGAGGCCGCGGATTTGATGCGCCAGTTCTTCGCCAGGCGCCGGCGCGAGAACGCCGAGCCATAGTCTCGCAATGACCGTACTCGATTACCAAGAATTGGCAGAGCGAGGCGTCAAGCGCATGCTCCTGGTCGGAGTGGCCGGGCCGCTTGTGATCTTCTTGCTGCTATACGTACTGCGCACACTGGGCACGATTCCCGCAAGAGGTGGCGGCGATACGCTCGTGGCCGATCCCATCTTCCTCGCACTTCTGGTCGTTGGTGCAGGCGAGCTCGTAGCTGGTTTTTTTCTGAGGCGGACGATGTTCTCGCCGTCGAGACTCCGCCCGATCTTGGGAGACTCCCGGGCACTCGAGACACACGTGCAGGCGGCCGCCACAATGATCGGCGTCTTAGGTGCATCAGAGATGATCTATGGAATTGTGGTGTTTGTCCTGGGTCTGCCGACACCAAACGTCGCGGTGTTTGCCCTGCTCATGCTGGCCTGCTTCCGGCTCTTGCGGCCGTCGGTGCGCTTTCTGCAATCGTCTGTTGAGGCCGCTGAGCGTACCTAGATCGACAATCCCCCATCGATCGCAACAGTCTGTCCGGTGATGTAGGACGCATCGTCGGAGGCAAGGAACGCCACAAGCCGGGCCACTTCCTCGGGCCGGCACATGCGTCCGGCAGGGATCGATGAACTCATGCGGTCACGCTCGCGCGACGTCAGTTCGGCGATGTGTGGCGATTCGCAAATGCCCGTGGCCACGCAATTGACTGTGATGCCGCGACCCGCGTTTTCGACCGCCAACGCTTTGGCCAGTCCACTCAATGCCACTTCGCCGGCCATGACCTGGCCGAAGGCGCGACGGTTCTGCCTCCAGGGAGTCTCGACCAGAAAAATCACCCGCCCGTTCCCATGCTGGCGCATGGGGTTGATCAACGCCCGGCTCAGATTGTAAGCGCTGCCCAGGCCGTCGCGCACCGCTTCATCCCATTGACGGCGATGCAGAAGATGGATCGGCGCCTCGGTGCGAAAGGCGGCGTTGTGAACGAGAATGTCCACGCAGCCGAAGTTGTCGAAGACCTGCGCCACCATCTGCGCGCACTGGATCTCGTCGCCGAGATCGGACTCCATCGCCAGGGCGCGCGATCCCATCGAACTGACCACTTCGCAGAGCGTGTCGGCTTGATGAGATTGGCCCTGATGCACGACCGCGATGGCCGCCCCGCGTTGCGCCAACTCGACGGCCACGCAACGGGCAATCCCTGTTGGACCGGCGGAAACGAGAGCGACGCGTCCACGCAAAGGCGCGAAACGGTGAACGCTGTGTGAGACGGCTTCGGGAGTGTGAAGTTCGGAAACGGTGGTCAGATCGGCGATGCGGTTAATCGTGGCAGTCTGGGTCTCGTACGTGCTCATCTTTCGCCCCCCGGCGATGGTCACGTTCGCTCAAACGAGTCAGCCATCTGTATGCGATAGGGCAGAGCCGTCTCTGCCTCATTTCCGCTCTGGGCCGCCCGGGCTTGGGCGGGTGCGCCTTCGCGGCGCGTGTTGCGATGGGGGAATAAGCTAAACCGATCGGGATTGCCGCTGACCATGCGCTGGGCTTCCTCGTAGTCCTCCGGACGGCCGATGTCGAGCCAGAGACCGGAATGCTCGCAGGCAAGGATCGGCAGATTCTCGCGCAACAGGCGATGCACCAAATCGGGAAAATCGAATCGCTGCTGGCGTGGCACCCAGGCAAGCGCCTCACGCGAGAACGCATAGACACCCTCGGACACGGCGAGATGGTACGAGGGCTTCTCGCTGTACTCGCGAACGAGGCCTTCGGGTGTGCAGTTGAGGACTCCGTATTCCGACGAGAGAATGCGGCGGTGCGTCGAGATCGAGAGAATCCGAGCGGGGTCGTTCTTGATATGTGCCGTCATGAAGGCCGCGAAGTCCAGATCGCAGAGCACGTCGCCGTTGACCACAAGAAAGTGCGCCGGAAGTCGCTCGGACATTTGCGACAGCGGGCCTGCCGTTCCCAATGCGGTCTCTTCGCGCACGTACTCGATCGTCACTTCCTTGCCCCAGCGGGAACCGTCACCGAAATACGCTTCGATCAGCTCTGCCAGGTGCCCAACCGCGAAGACGAAATGGCGGAAGCCGTCGCGGACTAACTGCCCCAGCAGGATCTCCAGAATTGGGCGATCACCGACCGGAACCAGCGGCTTCGGGAAAGACATCGTGTAAGGATGAAGGCGAGTCCCCTTTCCCCCAGCCAGCACAACGGCGGCCATCGATTCATTGTTGTGTGTCTTCAAGGCGTCTCCCATTCCCGAGATGGTGCTGTAGCCTACATAGTATCTATCGACGGGTTCGGCGCATGGGCTGAGGCGAACTCAGCAGTAGGGCCGCATCATCGACAGGCAGTAGAGCACGAAGATCCCAATGACCAGGAGAATGAAGAACCAAACGGCTGGGCTTGTCTCTTCGACCTCGCGCGACTTGCCTTGCATGGATCCTCCCTGTTGGATTCGCAGCGCGATCTTCGCGCGAGCGTGCATCGCCTTCCTGGCGACACAACCGAGAGAGGATCAAAACCCGTGCCAGTATGGGATCACCCCCACAGCCGGATACCATTCTATTGCCTGACAACGACTTAGACGCGAACAGGAGGGACCATCTGAGCTTGCCAGGGATCGGTCTAACCCAGATTCGGAAGGAACGAACGTGTAACTAGGAAGCTTTTTCCGATGTCAGGAGTGAGCGCCTCGAGCCAAGTCCGCGAGAGCCGACTCGAGGCTGCGAAACGAGGTCGCCAGCGTGGCCTGCATGCGGTCAACTCGGAGCCCGCCGCGAAGTGGGCGAGCTGCAGGACGGGAGAGCGTGGCGTAGGGCACTGGTTCGCACACAGAGGATGGCAACTGCGACGCCGTGGCAAGACGCAGCGCGAGGTCGTAGCGCGAAAGAACGTCGGGATGCGCAACATGCCAGAGCCCTGTCAGCGCGCGCTCCGTCATTTCAATCGTGGCCGTTGCAAGATCGACGACCGGAGTCGCGTTGGAGAGTTGGTCGACCGCGACTTTGAGCGGCGGATGGAGGCGCATGGTGTCAAGCATGCGCTCGATGAAGGTCGGGCGCTCTGGGCCGCCGACTCCGACAAAGCTCGCCGAACGGACAATCAGATGCCCCGGATCGGCTGCCGCGATGAGCCGCTCAGCCTCGTATTTCGTTCGCCCGTAAACGTTGATGGGGCTGACGCGATCGTTCTCTGCGCAGGGCCCGGATTGTCCGTCGAAGACGTAGTCGGTCGACACAAACAGGACCCTGATTCGAGTGCCTCGGATCGCGTCGAGCAAGTGCCGTGTGGCCTCCACGTTGGCCAATCGTGCCACTCGCTGGTCCTGCTCACAGCGGTCGACATCGGTCATCGCCGCCGCGTGGATGATCCAGTCGGGACGTGATTGGGCAACAAATCGCGCGACGGACCCGGGTTCGAGCAGATCGAGCTGCACGGGCTCAACTGCGTTGGGTAGGATGACCGGATGCGTGTGAACCGCGGCAATCGCTTGATGCCCCCGGACCAGGGAAGCTCTCAGCAACTCACGGCCCAAAAGCCCCGATGCCCCTGTGACGGCGATTCGCATGATGGTCAGGAATTCCGCAGAAAGCGCGGCGCCCAGCCCAGACGCTGGTGGCACCACTCACGGTGAGCACGAATCCAATCCACAGTTCGCAACAACCCCTCCGCAAACGGGACGCGGGGAGTCCACTGGAAGACACGGCGGGTGTGCGAATCATCTAAGGCATAGCGCGCGTCATGCCCCGGCCGGTCGGGAACGTGGGCGATCAGCGAGCTGGGTGCGCCACAGGCGCGACAGATCTCCTCGGCAATGGCCCGGTTTTCCAGCTCGCTCTGCCCGCCCAAATGCCAGACTGGTTTTTCGCGGCGCTTCTCAGGGTCGGACGCAATCGCGAGTATCCCGTCCACGCAGTCGTCGACATAAAGCCAGGATCGGTGTTGCCGCCCGTGGCCATAGAGTGGCAGGGGCTCGGATTGCAGCGCCTTGTTGATAAACAGTGGAATCAGTTTCTCGGGATACTGGTACGGCCCGAAGACATTCACCGAGCGAATGATCGTAACATCCATATCGAACGTCCGTGCATAGGCCAGCGCCATCCAATCCGCCGCGGCCTTGCTAGCGGCGTAGGGGCTTGTGGGTCGCAGCGGCTCACCGACACCAAACACTGCTCCCTTCGGCGTCGGGCCATAGACCTCATCGGATGAGATAACGACGACCGCTCCGGCACCGCGCTCATGCGCCACCGACAGCAGGACCTGTGTCCCCATAACGTTGGTGCGCACAAATTGCGATGGATCTTCGAGCGATCGATCCACGTGCGTCTCGGCCGCGAAGTGCACGACCAAATCGAATGGCTCTGGCCAGATGGCACTCAGCGCCACCGGATCGGACACATCCGCGCAGACGTGCCGATGTCGGGGATTCTGGGCCGCACCCAGCAAATTATCGAGAGATCCGGCGTAAGTGAGGCAATCCACATTGACGATCGTGTCCTCTGGATTCCTGTCAAGCCAGGCACACACAAAACGCGAGCCGATGAAACCACAGCCGCCCGTGATCAGGAGCCTCTTCACCGTCAGCGTCTCCAATCGTACGGGATATCATTCACGTATGGATCAATGCGTTCCTCATCGGGATCGGCGGCTTGATAGACTTCGGTCGGGCAGTTGAGGCAGACAACCTCGGTCGAGCCGGTATTTTTGAATCCGTGGTAGACTAGATTCGGAATGACAATGAGCTTGGGATTATCGCCATCACAGGAGATCTCGTTGACCACACCAAGTGTTGGCGATCCGGGTCGGGGGTCGTAGAGCGCGAATCGTGCTTGACCCTGGATCAGGCAGAAGAAATCGGTCTGGCGCTGGTGGCGATGCCAGGCCTTCACGATTCCGGGATGCGCGGTGGTGACGTAGATCTGCCCGAAGCGGATGAAGTCGGAATCGTCAGAACGAAGTATCTCAAAAAGCCGTCCCCTCTCGTCTGGACGGACGATCAGTTCTCGAACGGCACTGCCGTGAATGCGATCCATCGTCATCTCTAAGCCGAAGCGGCCAACCGCCGACTGACCCACCGGTCAAATGGGGGCCAGAAGGTCTCGCGTGCCCTCGACCCAAACCAGGTTCTCGCAGCCAGCGTCGCGGCATGATTCAAAGACTCGATCGTTCCCGCATCACTCCACCACCCGGAAAGAGTCCCGTGGCGCAACACCCCGCAGCGGAGATAGGCATTCGTGACATCGGAGATTTCAAGTTCCCCCCGCGCCGATGGCGACAGCGTGCGAATGATCTCGAACACGGCACTGTCATAGAAATAGACCCCAACCACGGCTAGGCGTGAAGCTGGGTGTCGCGGTTTCTCCACGATCTCCGCGATTTGCCCGTTCCTCAATCGCGGGACACCAAAGCGCTCGGGATGCGCAACTCGCTTAAGCAGAATGCGGGCACCACCACCTTGAGCATGGAATCGCTCCGCGTGGGGACGGATGCTTCTCTGGAGAATGTTGTCTCCGAGAATGACACAGAGGTCCGAGCCTGCCGCAAATTCCTCGGCGCACGCCAGCGCCGCTGCGATTCCGCCTTGTCCTTTTTGGTAAGTGTAGGCCAGATGACGGAACCCGAACTCATGCCCGTCTCCGAGCAAGCGCATGAAGTCCCCGGGATTCTGTCCGCCGGTAACCAACAGGACATCATCGATGCCTGCCTCCAGAAGCGTCCGCAACGGATAGAAAATCATCGGCCGATCCCAGATCGGAAGCAGGTGCTTATTCGTGATCTCGGTCAGTGGGCCTAACCGGCGTCCCAGTCCTCCGGCAAGGACCACACCTTTCAACGGCAGTCGTTTCATCTTGTTCACAGGCACCTCGTGCCGAAGATAAAGCGAGACCGGCAGTTAAGTCGAGGGGCACAAATGCGGACTAAGTTAGAGAACTATTCGCGACTCGGAGCGTATGACGAAGGAGACCAGCCCGATTTCGGGCTCAATAACGGAACACAAACGACACGTGACGGGTTTGGAGGGAGTATGAAGAAGATCGCTCGCACACTGGGCTTGTTGGCGGCCGTGCTTCTGATCGGGAGGTCAGCGATGGCGGATGACAAGGCGGCCTCGGCCGTGCCGGAACTGGAAATCGGAAAGCCGGCGCCGGACTTCTCGTTGCCGGGAACCGACGGCAAGACCTATGCCTTCAAGGACGTGGCCGGAACCAAGGGGACACTGGTGGTGTTCACCTGCAATCACTGCCCGTTTGCCGTGGCCTATCAGCAGCGAATCATGGACTTGACCGCGAAATACAAACCCCTCGGAATCGGCGTGGTGGCGATCAGTTGCAACGACGCCGTGGCCTACCCGGACGATGGATTTGCGCAGATGAAACAGCGCGCCGACTCCATGAAATACAACTTCCCGTATCTGTATGACGAGACGCAGCAAGTGGCTCAGAAATACGGGCCGAAGGTCACGCCGCACACTTTTCTCTTTGACGCGAAGGGCAACCTGGCCTACCGTGGCCGCGTCGATGACTCCGTCAAGGAGAATGCCGTGAAGAAACGCGAACTGGCCGACGCTTTGGATGCACTGGTGGCCGGCAAGCCGGTCGCCGTGGCCGCGACGACCGCGTTCGGTTGCTCCATCAAATGGAAGTCTGCGGCGACACCCGCCGCTGCCTCGACCAAGAAAACGACCTAATGGAATTGGCTGACTGCAAGGTTTGGATCGGGCGGTCGCGCTGGATGGGCGCGGCCGCCTTTCTCTGTGCGATCTTCGCCTCGTGCAGCGGTGGACAGTCGCGGCAACCTGCGGCTCAGGTACAGGCTGTGACACAACATCCCAGCACTCCGCCCGTGCCTACTACAACGAGCACAGAATCATCAGTGCCAACGCTGGCGACGATAAACCGAATCGACTCGCTCTTGTCCGGCGCGCAGGGAAAGTGGGTGTTGGTCAATATCTGGGCGACCTGGTGCCGGCCATGCGTCGCGGAGACGCCCGACCTCGTAGCATTGCACCAATCGCTCCAAGGCAAACCCTTTCTGCCCATCGGCCTGTCCACCGATCTGATGACGTCCCCATCCGGTCCGGACGCGATCGCCAAGGTCGACAAGTTCCGTCAGAGCCAGCGGGTTGGATACCCTATGTATATCTACGACGGCTCGACCGACGATTTGGTCGCGCGGTTCAAGCTCTCGGGCGCCATCCCCACGTCCATCCTCTACAATCCTCAGGGGCAAGAGGTCGAGCGCTGGGTCGGGGCTCTTGGGGCCGACGATCTGGCGCGCATCCGCTCGACGATCTCCTGAGCAGAGATACGGGCTCGACTCGGCCGTTTCCCTTGTTCCCCCCAGCGCGGCTCCATGTATCTTTCACTCGGCTCGTGTTTGAGGAGCCTCGCTCCAGATGGCAATCAGTCGATCCCCATCGGTCGATCTACCGATCCTTGCGGAATCGGGATTTTCGGCTTGGCTCGTCACGCTAATGGCGGCTCAGGCGGTGGCGAGCTTGGCCGCCACCGTGTATGGCTGGCCGTTGCTCCTGGCTCCGCTGGTGGTCGCTGGGGGCGTCGCGATCCTGCTTTGGCCGAAGGCCGGACTCTTTATCCTCGTGCCGCTTATCTACATCCGCACCCCGGTGCTGGGCTTTGTCGGAGTGTACCCAGCGGACATATTCAGCTTTGTGATCATCGCCGGGGGGCTATTGCACGTGCTGCTGAAACCGCAATCATCGGCGCGTCGCAATCCCCTGCTGGCCCCCATGGCCGTGATCCTGGTCGTGTTTGCCATCTCACTCGTGGGAGCTTATGACTTCCAAATAGGGCTGACCAATTGGTTCCGGCATGTCCAGTTGTTCTGTCTAATCGCGTTGGTTCCGACCCTGTGCGATGGCCGTGATGTTCGCCGCCTTCTCGGCTTGCTCGTAATCAGCTCCGTGGTGATGACACTTCCGAATTTCGCGGAATTCGTGCGGATAACTGGACGCGAGCGCATTTTCGGGATCGCCGGGCCCTTTTTCCCTTTCTACTTGGTCCCCGTGATTCTCCAGGGTCTTGTGGGATTCCTGCTTGCATCATCAACTGGCAAACGCCTGGGCTGGTTGGCTGTGTCGGGGATTCTCGGACTGGGGGTGGTTGCCTCTCAGACACGCGAAGCGATACTGCAAATTATCATCGGCGCCATGGCATTGGGAGTCTTCGTGTGGGTTTGGGCCAGGCGGAATGAGAGGACAGTGCTTAGGCGCCGTGTCTTCTGGCTAGGTCTTGTCGCCGTTCTGTTGCTGCTCGTGTTTGCGTTCTCTGGCCTCTCGTTGCTGGCCCCTTTCACCCACCGAGTTGAGCAAGCACTTCAAGGATCGTCGAACACCATCTACATTCGGCTTTTCCTCTGGCGCCTCGGGATTCACACGTTTCTGGATTCACCGGTGCTCGGGATCGGCTTGGGGCAAATCCGTGATTGGGACAAGTTCCTGCCGACTTGGAGATTCGATCCTTACTCAGCGGCCACGAAGGGGTTGGGCGCGCATAACGATTTCATCACTTACGCAGCGGAAACCGGTACAATCGGGCTGCTTGCGGTATTCTGGTTCCTTGGACTTTTGCTGTACGCCGGGTACAAGCGGTGGAAGACACGGCGCGACGAAGTCGAATTGGCAACTCTCCTGACGCTCTGGATTCCGTGCGTGTCATTGGCCGCGCGATTCTTCTTCGGAACCCACATGTTCTATTCCCTGGGTGGCATGATGAATGCTCTGTATTTTGGCATGCTTGTCACACACTACCAGTCGCCCTCCTCGACGCTTGAGAATGATGGGTAGGGCGAGGGACCCAAATTCAAGCAGCCCGCGGAATTTCAGAGCCAACGATCGAGCCAGTCGGACATGAAAATCGTAACATCATGGAAGCCCATCCTAGGTCTTCTGGCCGCGCACCTCGTCCTGGGTCTGACGCTCTATCAATTCCAGATCATTAGTGACGGCCATGAATATGTGCAGATGGCCACAAACCTCCGGGCCACGGGGGTCTTTAGCTTTGATGGGATTCACCCGGTGGTAGGCAAGCCGCCGGGACTCCCAGCGCTTCTGGCGGCATATGAATCTATCGTCGGGAGTTTTAGCGGATTTCAAATCGTGCAATTGTTGTTTCTTTTTGGAGCCTACCTGTTTGTGGCCGAGACGATTGCCGGTGCCTGGAATCCTCGAGCCGGAATTGTGGCGGTCGCGGTATTGGTCGCGGTCGACCCTCTGCGGCAGTTGGCTGCCAACGCCTTGACTGAACCAGTGTTTCTGTTCCTTACGGCTTTGGGGATGTGGAGCGTTCTACAAATGGACCGTGGCGGGCGACTGCGTTACGGCATGATCGCCGGAATCGCATTCTCCTGCTCGACGTATGTGCGCCCGCTTAATTTGTTCTGGCCTGCAGCGCTCCTAGCGGTCGCAATCGTCTTTCGATCGCTGTCGATCAAGTCGCTGGTTGCAGTTCTGATTATCCACATACTCCTAATCGCACCCTGGGCGGTGCGCAATTCTCAGATTCTAGGCAGTCCAGTCCCATTTGTCGCGAACTGGGGGCCGCTATACGTAATGAGCGACGCCGCGTTGTGGGAGACATTTTCCCGCAAAGGCTGGGCGGCAGTATTTACCGAGCGAAACTACCCGGAAACCCTCGGACACCAATACGCTTTCAATCCGGCACCGGCGGAGACGTTGCGCGTCCACGCCTTGGCGAACATCAAGACCGACCCCCTCGGGTTTCTGAAACGATGCGCCGGACAGGCCATCTTCGTCTGGACCTACGTTCCAGGCACAAAAGAATGGCAATCCCGTGCGCCAACGGCATTCTGGTTCGGCCGAGCGGTGATGGTCTTGTTCTATGGGCTCTGCCTCTTGGGCTCAATTCGGCTGTGGCGGACGGAGCGATGGCTGATTGTCGTTGGTGCCGCGTACGCCACCTACACAGGCGCAATCCACTTCTTCGTGACGACCGAATCCCGATATCTTCTAGGCGCATACCTCTGGTTGCTGCCCTTGGCAGCCCTGGGTGTCATGTTCATGGTCAGCCGATACCGGCGGATTGCTACTCCGAACTAGGGGCCACTTCGATGCTAACGCGATACCCACTCCTCTTGACCGCGACTTTCATCGTGTCCGCGAGCGCTGCCTCCGCCGACGTTGCCGACTCGAACTGGCAGGCCGATACGACCGCGTGGCATTGGGGGCGCGATCGGCAGGTCGACATGATCAACACCGCCATCGATGTCCGGCTGGATCCAAGCGTGGTTCACGTCGACGGTGCGGTGACCTTGACATTTGCCGCCATCGCCCCGGGAGTCCAACAGCTCAAGCTGGATGCGGAACGTCTTAGCATCGATGCGGTGACTGACGCACGGGGTCACGCGCTTGATTTCTCCGCCGATGACCACGGACTCACAGTGAACTTTCCGGTACCGCTCCGGTCCAATGACACAACGTCGATCCGCGTCGCCTACCATGGAACTCCCGAGCTCGGACTTTACTTCATTCCCTCGGTCCCACAAGATCCCGACAAAGTGCCGATGATTTGGTCGCAAGGGCAGCCCGAGGAGAATCGCTATTGGTTTCCGGGATACGACTACCCGAACGACCGCGCTACGTCTTCCGTTACCGTTCGCACGCCCCGCCCGAACATCGTCGTCTCCAACGGACGGATGGTCAAGCAGGAGGAGAACAGCGACGGCACGCGCACGTTTCACTGGGCCTGCGACGTACCGAATCCCAACTACTTGATTGCGGTGGCGGTCGGGCAATTTGACTCGCTGGTGCAGTCGACTTCTGATAGCCTTCGGGTGGTCTACTACTGCCACAAAGGGTGGGGGGATCGACTCGGCGTATCGATGTCCGAGACTCCGGGTATGATCGAGTACTTCGAGCGCATGATCGGGGTGCGATTTCCTTATGCCCAATATGCGCAGGTGATGGTCTCCGACTTCGTCGCTGGCGGAATGGAAAACGCGGGCATGACAATCAACACCGAGAGCACGCTGCACTCCGCGAGAACGCATGGGTTCTACGGCGACAACACCGATGGTCTGATCGCTCATGAGCTCGCCCACCAGTGGTTTGGCGATCTGGTGACCTACAACGATTGGGCTCATGTCTGGCTCGGGGAGGGATTTGCCACCTACTTCGCGGATCTCTGGGTCGAAGGACGTTGGGGGCATGACCGGTTTGAACTGAGTATGGATGGGACGCGCTCAGGCGGTATCGGCGCCGCCCGTCAAACGCGGCGCTCAACGGTGCATCACCAGTACGCCGACCCCGACGACATGTACGATGGCTACGCATACTCGCGTGCGGCCACGGTGTTGCACATGATTCGTGGACTGGTGGGCGATTCGCTCTGGTGGGCGACGATTCACCGCTACGTCGTCGACAACTACGCCAAGTCGGCCGTCACGGAAGATTTCAAACGAGCGCTGGAAACCACGACAGGACGCGATTTCGACTGGTTCTTCAACCAGTGGATTGACCACGGCGGCCATCCGGAGCTGTCGGTCGAAACTTCCTACGACCCCGACACGAAGATGCTCACGGTCGAGATCGAACAGACGCAGAAGCTCGACGCAGTCACGTCGCTGTTCCAATTCCCGCTCGATGTGGAGTGGGTCAGTGGTGCAGAACGTTCCCGGGGTACGTTTGAAGTAAAGGATCAGAAGAGCACATTCTATATCCCGGCTGCCGACAAACCCGATTATGTCCTGATCGATCCCGAGGGCTGGCTCTTGGCGGATATCACATTCAATCCATCAGTCTCATCCCTGGTGGCGCAGTCGCGTGACAGCGTCCGCGTCCTGGGGCGTTTGCGGGCCGTGCGCGCCCTGGGGAAACGCGGATCGTCCGACGACGTCCTCGGCGACCTCAGTTGGGTGCTGCGCCACGATCCGCAGCCTTCGATACGCGCCGCTGCGGCCGATGCTTTGGGAGACTTGGGTGGGACATCCGCGCGCGATTCGTTGTTTGCCGGATTGAGCGACCCCGATCCCGACACGCGCAACCGCGTCATCTACGCCTTGGGGGGGTTTGAGGACGATGACCAGGCCTACGCGCGCCTTGCCCCGATTGCGAAATCGGATGAGATGGAACCCTTGCGTGGGTCGGCGATCGACGCGGCATCGATGATCGACCCGGATCGGGCGGCGCCTCTCGCCAAGACCGCGATTGGACGGCGCTCGGAAAAGTACACGGTCGAAAGCGACGCGTTCACCGCGCTGCGTCGTACACACAACGCCGACCTAATTCCCATTGCACTGCCATACACCAGGCCCGGTAATCCCACGTCGGTCCGGTCTGCGGCACTGGGTTTGATTGCTTCGTTGGCCAAGTACGAGAAAGATGTGAAGACGAGGGACCGCTATAGCCTTGAGATCGAGCGATATCTCGGCGACCGCAACGGGCATCTGCGCCACCCGGCCATGAGAGCAATTGGAGCGTTAGGACGAGAGGGCGCAGTCGACGCGCTTGAGCGGGTAGAACAACAGAGCCCTGATCGCTCCGATCAGGAAACGGCACGTGATGCGATCAAAGCAATTCGAGAGCACAAACCGGAAGAGATGCCCAATCAAGTTTCGCGCCAACTGGATGAGGAAAAAGACGCTCGCAAGAAACTCGAGGACCGGCTCGACGAATTGGAGAAGCGCCTGGATTCGTACCTGGAAGGCAAAGGAAACGCGAAGTCCGAATCCCCGCCGAAGTAGGCATCGGGATTGCCTGGGTCGAATGAGATCCTGATTGATAGGAACTAGCGTGCCGCTTGATCGGATGGCCAGCGGACCAATCGCATTTCCCAGGTGTTGGCCATGGCATGATGAGAGGGCATGACTCGGACCGAGTACCCGTAGCGGCCGCTCCGCCGGCGCGTGGTGGTCCCGGAAAATTCCCAGATACCGCCGCCGAGATCGTGGACCTCGGGAAGCGGGATGGGCGTTGCATCCTTTACCTCGTCATGCGAGTTCAGCCGGCCGAAGTACAACTCGACTCGAACGTCCCGCGGCGTTAACGCACCCAAAGACACCGTCGCCTTGACCACGATCGGTTGCCCGACGCTGACGCGCCCGCCATCAGGTGACTCCACCTTGAGAATCGCGATCTGATTCCAGTTGCTGACAACGTTGGCTTTCCAATCGGTGTAGTTGGCGAGGGCGTCGTGGTTCTGGCCCAGCCGGTCGCAGTCGGCGATGGCGGGCAGGTAGAAGCGCTCGGTGTATTCGCGGATCATGCGATTGGAATTGTACCGCGGGCACAGAGTCCGCATCGAGGATTTCATGCGCGCAATCCAGCCGCGCGGCAGGCCGTCACTCCCGCGATCGTAGAAAAGCGGAATGATCTCCTCTTCCAGAAGATCGTAAAGCGTATCGGCCTCGATCTGGTCCTGCAATCCCCAGTCAGTGTATTCTTCGCCCGATCCAATCGCCCAACCGCGCTCGCGTGCGTACGCCTCGTCCCACCACCCGTCGAGGATGCTGGCGTTCAACCCGCCATTGAAAAGGACCTTCATCCCGCTCGTGCCGCAAGCCTCCATGGGGCGACGCGGCGTATTCAGCCACAGATCGACCCCCTGCACCAAGCTGCGGGCCAAGGAGATTTCGTAGTCCTCGAGGAAGACGATCCGCCGGCGGACCTCCGGCTGATGGGCGAAGTGGACGATCTCGCGAATCAATTCCTTGCCGGTGTGATCGTGGGGATGCGCCTTGCCGGCGACAATGAGCTGAACCGGACGCTCCTCCGACATGAGCATGCGTTTGAGCCGTTCGGGATTGCGCAGAATCAGAGTGGCGCGCTTGTATGGGGCAAAACGCCGAGCAAACCCGATGGTCAAGGCGGAGGGATTGAGCGCCTCGCGCGCCGAGTGGATCTCGTGATCAAGGGCCCCGCGACGCTCTAGCTGCGCTTCGAGGCGGCGCCGTGTGGCCGCCACAAGACGTTCGCGGCGACGCTCGTGGGTGCGCCACAGTTCCTCGTCCGGGATATGCTCAACGCGCTCCCAGATCGACTGGTCGGCCGGCTGCGAGACCCACGCCGGGCCGAGGTAGCGATCAAACAGCTCGGACATCTCCTGTGAAATCCACGAACGCGTATGGACGCCATTCGTGATGGTGACGATCGGGACCTCTTCGACCGGGGTTTCCGGCCAGCCGCGCTGGTTCATCCGGCGCGACACCTGCCCGTGCAGACGCGAGACGCCGTTGGCGCGGTAGGAGAGGTTGAGCGCCAAGGACATCATGTTGAACGGCGCGTTGCGATCATTCGGATCGAGGTGCCCGAGTGCCATGAAGTCGGGCCAGTTCAGGGTCATGACACGGGCAAAATCCCCGAAATACCCCTGCATCATCGGCTCGGGGAATTCGTCGATCCCGGCCGCCACCGGCGTATGCGTGGTGAAAATGGTGGTCTTGCGCACCATCTCCAGCGCCTGAGCGATCGGCCATTTCAACTCACTGACCAAGGACCGAGCCCGTTCCAACGCCGAGAACGCACTGTGCCCCTCATTCAAATGGCAGGCGGAACAGCGCCATCCGAGTACGTTAATCGCACGGATGCCGCCGACCCCGAGCACGATCTCTTGCTGAATGCGCCGCTCGCGATCTCCTCCGTACAGTTCCGCCGTGATCTGCCGATCGTCGGGTGAATTTTCCGGGACATTGGTGTCGAGAAGGAACAGCCGCACACGTCCGATATGCACATCCCAGACTTGGGCGGTGACCGTCCGACGCGGGAACTCGAGGGTGATCTTGTGGATATGCCCTTCGGGCCCCGTAAGCGGCCGAATCGGCAAATTAAAGAAGTCGTTGTCGGAGTAAGTCTCTTGCTGCCAACCGTCGGCGTTGAGATACTGCGAGAAGTACCCGTGCTGGTACATCAGTCCGACGCCAACCAGTGGAATGCCAAGCTCGCTGGCCGATTTGATGTGATCGCCGGCCAGAAGACCCAACCCACCCGAGTAGATCGGAACACATTCGGTCAGGCCGAACTCGGCGGAGAGATACACGATGCGGGGAGCGTCGGTTTTGCCGTGCGACTTCGAGAACCAAGTCTCGGCGCTCTTGTAATCTCGGTATTGCTGCCCCAACCTTTCAAGCTGGGCCAGAAACCCCTCGTCTTCGGCTAGATCATCGAGGCGTTCCTGTTGGATCGCACCGAGCATCGCCACGGGGTTGTGCGTGCACTCTTCCCAGAGCTTGGCATCAATGCGGCGGAACAACTGGATGGCGTCGGGATGCCACGACCACCAGAGGTCGTAGGCAACCATGAGCAGATCAGACAGCCGCTCCGGAACCCGCGGCTGTACGTCGATGGCGTGCAATGCTTTCATCAAGTGTCATCAGGCCCTCGGGCCCGCCTTTAGTATGTCATCGGCGACTCCGCCGGCAAACTGAGCGAAGTTGTCACGGAAACGCTTGGCAAGGGCCAGAGCCGCGTCGTCGTACTTGCTTGCCTCAGGCCAGGTTTTGCGCGGATCGAGCACTTCATTCGGCACCCCGGGACAGGATTGCGGTACCGCAAAACCGAAGACCGGATGGGGTACACAGGGCACCGAGGCCAAGTCCCCAGAGAGTGCGGCTTTGATCATGGCGCGGGTGAATCCGATCTCCATGCGGGACCCGACGCCATAAGGACCGCCGCTCCAGCCGGTGTTCACCAGCCAAACCTGCGAGTGGTGCTTGCTGATGCGCTCGGCGAGCAGCTTCGCATACACCGTCGGATGCAAGGCCATGAACGGAGCGCCGAAACAGACCGAGAATGTCGCCTGTGGTTCCCTTCCAAGTCCCTTCTCCGTGCCTCCCAACTTGGCCGTGTACCCGGAGATAAAATAGTACATCGCCTGCTCCGGGGTGAGTTTTGCGATCGGCGGCAAAACACCAAAGGCATCCGCCGAGAGAAACATCACGTTGTCCGGATGACCGGCGCGACCCGAAGGTACCGAATTGGCCACGTGCGTCAATGGGTACGCCGCGCGTGTGTTCTCGGTGATCGAGTCATCGTCGAGATTGAGATTTCGCCAAGTTGCGTCGATGACGACGTTCTCGAGAATCGTGCCGAAACGGCGCGTGCAAGCATAGATGTCAGGCTCGGCCTGCTGCGAGAGGCGAATCACCTTGGCGTAACAACCGCCCTCGAAGTTGAAGACGCCCTCGTCCGACCAACCGTGCTCGTCATCGCCGACCAGCGTCCTGTCCGGATCGGCCGACAAGCTTGTCTTCCCTGTTCCGGAGAGTCCGAAGAATAGGGCCGCGTCGCCGCTCTTGCCGACGTTGGCCGAACAGTGCATGGGCATGACCTTCTGGAATGGCAGCAGATAATTCATCGCCGTGAAGACCGACTTCTTGATCTCGCCGGCGTAGCTGGTACCGCCAATGATGACCATGCGGCGCGTCATATCGAGAACGATAAATGTCTCGGAACTGGTGCCGTCGATGTCGGGGCGGCTGTGAAAATGAGGCGCATGGACGATGGTGAAGTCAGGTTGAAACTGCGGCAACTCTTCGCGAGTGGGACGCAAGAAGAGTGTGCGAGAAAAGAGACTGTGCCAGGCGGTCTCGGTGATGATGCGCACACGCAGACGGTGTGATGGATCGGCACCGGCGTAAAGATCCTGCACGTACAAGTCCTGACCCTGCAGGTAAGCGAGAATACGACGAAACAAACCCTCAAATCGCGCCGAGTCGAAAGGACGGTTGATCTTTCCCCACCAGACATGATCATGCGTGGTCGGATCGTCGACCATGAACTTGTCGTTGGCGGAACGGCCGGTGTGGTGGCCGGTGCGCACGACCAGCGGACCGGCCAACGCGATCATGCCTTCGCGGCGACGGATGACTTCCTCGTACAACGCCGGCGTGACCAAGTTGGCGTAGACGCGCCCGATGTTGTGCAGGCCGAGGCTCTCAAGCCCTTTGAGCACATTCAGATCAGAGGTGTGATCCTGAGGATCAAAATTCACAATGGTCTCCTTTTCTTCATCTTCGGAACTGCGCCGTCGAGCGGGCGCAAACGGGGCAATTTATCTCGCGTTTCAGCGCCAAGTCCAGCGGGGTTTGGATGGCGACATAGGACTGGGTGGCCCTGACGCGCTCTTGGCGTCAGGGTTCATCTAAGGCCATTTCGAGGGGCGGGGATTTGGCCGCGCACGGTGATGTTGAGTTGCGCCAGCCCTGATGCAAAAAGCGCATCAGGGCCACCCAGGCCAGAGAAGGGATCGCTGGCACAGAATTTGACTCTCTTCGGAGCGGAATTGAGCTTCATTTCACGTGTAATCGATACGGATGCCCTCGCAGGGTCACTATGACGGAGCAACGCGGCTTGTTAGGATCCCCAATTGCCATGCCCTTTTGCCGGATCTGGATAGCGAGAGTCGTTCTTCGGCTGGGGATCGCTACATGCCTCGCTCTCGCCTTGCTGGCGTGTAACGACAAGCCGACCAAGCCGAAGCCGCCGGCCTACACCGGCGCCGACTACATCCCCGCCTGGTCCCCGGACGGGAAGACCATCGCCTACCTCTCCGAAGACATCATCGATTCGACGGGCATGCCTGACCTGCGGATCAAGACGATCGATCTTGGAACCCACGCCGAAAGCACGGTTTGGCATCCCGTAGGCGGTATTGGCATGTGGGACCTGACCTGGTCCCCTGACAGCCGGTGGCTACTCTTCGCGTTTGAAGGCGGCATCGCGAAAATGCTCGCCAACGGCGACAGCCTCCATCTGGTAGTTGGCGGTGAGTTTCTCTACGCGCCTTGCTGGTCACCAGTTACCGACACGATCTACTTCACGGCGAGGATAGGGCCAAACGCTGGAGTTTTTTCCGTGGGTCCCTGGGGCGGCGATCCGACCATCGCCTTGGAGGGTCTGTATGGTGCCGTCAGGTGCTCATCTTCCTCCGATTCCATCATTGTCTCAGCGTCGAAACCCGTCAGCGGCTCGGAGTGCCTCGTCTTTGGAGGTCTATCCGGGTCACCTCCGACGGACACCATTATCTGCAACCTGTACGCGGTTCGTCTGTTGAGACTGGGCAAAGCACAGGACTTTGTCATCTTCTTGGGGACGATCACCATCGACGGACCCTACACAATCTACTTTGTGTCTCGCTTGGATGGCTCAGCCCGGCGGATCATCGATGGCTCTGCGTTTGATCTCTCGCCGGACGACAGCACTCTGGTCGTCGCCGGCACCGGCTTATCGAGGGGTCTGGTGCTTGTCAATCTCCATTCGGGTGAAACATGCAATTTGACACGCAATTCCTCTTCAAAGGACGGTTGCCCCAAGGCAACGCCTTAGCTGACCGCGGGCAGTGAGACGGATGAAGACGAGAAGGGCGGCTCACGAGCCGCCCCTACGATGACATCCCTAACATGCTGAGTACGATCATCCCATTGGTTGGACCGCGTCGCCGACCTTGACCCGGCCGCCGCTTTTGACGCTGCAGCAGACACCCGCCTTCCAGCGCAACACGTCTCGTCCACCGGGCCCCAGTTCTTCTTCCATGCGGTGGCAGGGAGCGCAGTACTTCTCAACCGCGAGGGTCACACTCCCGAGCCGCACCTGGCTGCCGATGAGCGAATTGAGGTCGAGCCCCCGCACGACAATCTGCCGGCGCGAAGCGCCTTCTCGCACCGGGCGCCCGAGCAGACGCGCGGCTTCCTGCAGCGCTTCGTCTTCAACGAGCGTGATCTGGCGTTTCTTGTCCGGGCCGGAACGATAGTCCTCTTTGAAACCGAAGTTGTCGACGATCTCGATGGCCTCGACCTTCTGAGCCGGGCCGCCGTCGGAACGAACGAAGTGGATTGAGACAATCTCACCGGTTGCCATTAGAACCCTCCCACGGAGTCACAGGCGGCGGATCGGTCATTAAGCGGGTCACGGGATAGAGTCGCAGATCATCTTCCGCGTAACTCGAGTGCTTGTAGAAGAAATCACGCTTGGCATCGACACTCTTGGCGAACGCAGTGTCGGCGGCAACTTTCGCGTCGAACTCTGCTCTGATACGCGAATCGGTCGCATAAAGCGAGTCGGCCAACGGGTCGGAGATGTAACTCTCCATGTACTCCTTCTGCTCAAAGACTGTGTTCCAAAGTCCCCAGGAGATAAACGAATCCTGCCCCTCGGGTTCCAGCGCCTGAATCGCCACGCGGGCCGGGCGCTGGCGCAGGTCGACCACCACGGTTCCCGCCGGGTAAGTAATCGACGTATCGCGCATGGTCACTTTGTAGGAAACCCGCACATGTCCCTCGTACGATTCGTGTCCCCAACTGGCGCTGTCCAGGTGATAGCATTGCACCTTGAGCGTCGCAGGCGCTTTGAGGACTCCCATGGCCACGCCGTGCAACGCCAACCGGCCGATCTGATCGGACCACTCGCGCGGGATGATATAGGCGCGCGGCGGAATCACAGTCTTCTTGGCGCGGTACGATCCGAAGAACGGAATCGTGTCGGTTGTCAGGGACTTGTGATCCCAATGGGGGTACTTGCCGCCCGTCACTCGGCTGGAGTCCATGCGGTAGGAATACCCGAGGATCTCGCGCATCGTCGAGTCCCCGTCCGGCTCGAAACTCAGAGGGTACGGCTCGCGCAGACCGGCCAACGTCGTCGTGTCAGCCGAGGCGATGGCCTGTTTCAGAGCGGACTTGTGGCGATACAGGATGTCTGCCACCGTGGATAACGCGGCGCGGTTGCCCAGCACCCGTGTCTTGTAGTCCTTCAGCGAGTGCATCTCGATCAATAGCCCGGGGCGGTTCCACAATACTGTGTAGCCAGTCGACAAGCGCGGACTATCCACGTAGGTGCCGTACGCGCCACGAAGATCGTTGTGCAGCGGGAAGGCATACGGGAACGCCGGGTAACCCGCCTGCCGGCAACTGGCCGTGAACTCGGGATCGAAGAACTTGTTGGTCCAGGCTCGCAATTCCGGCGCGGCGTTGGGATGCCAAGAGATGGTGTAGGAGATGACATGCTGCCAGTCGTGTCCGTCGGTGACATGGTCATCGATGAAAAAATCGGGCAGCCAAGTCTGCCAGAGACGCAGCCAGGCACGCATCTCCACGGCATCGGCCTTCATGTAATCGCGATTCAGGTTGTATCGCTGAGCCGTGGTGCGGAAACCCGCATTCTCCGGCCCGTACTGGTTGGAACGCGTGTAGCGGCGCGTGTTCTCGTGCCCGTCGGGGTTGATGATGGGGATCACGAGGAAGATCACGCTGTCGAGCAGGCTCGCGCGCTCCTTGGTAATCAAAATGTCTCGGAGCAGGATCATCGACGCGTCCTTCCCCTCGATCTCGCCGGCGTGAATTCCGTTTTGGACCAGGAGAATGACCTTGCCGGTCGCGTGCGCGGCCTCGGGCGTGAAGGCTTTGTCTTTGGACACGATCAGGCAGTGCAAGTCGCGCCCCTGTGGCGATTTCCCGAAGACTTGGAGCGAAGCGAATTCTGAGGCGCTGTCGAGGCGACGGAAGAAATCGGCGGTTTCGTCGTAGCTGGCGGTGCGCTGGAAGTTCGTCTTCTCCGCGACCGTGGTGAAATCGTCGGACCAGACCGGCGACGCGTAGAGGCAGAAGAATCCGAGGACGGCAAGGGCAGTGAGAATGCGATGGCCAAACGGATGAATCCGCATATCGCCTCTTTTCTCCAGAAGATCGATGGTGCCAGGATGCGGCACCGGCGGGAATGATAACGCAAGCCCCCCATCACCACCAGAGGGTGATAGGGGGCTTTTGTTAACACTTTGATGGCAGAAACTACCGCTTCTCAGGCGGATTGGCCGGCGGCTGCGGGAGTTTCCGCGGCGCCGTTTCGATCTTTTTCATCAGCTCCAATACCGCCCGGTCGATCTGCGGATCCCCACCCTTGTAAACGATCTCGGGCGGATACTCCACTTCGATATCGGGATCGACTCCATGGTTTTCGATGATCCAGTTCCGGTTCAGATCGTACTTGGCGAACTCCGGTGTCGTCATGAAGCCACCGTCGGTAAACGGGCGATGGCCACGGATGCCGACCACGCCGCCCCATGTCCGCTTGCCGATCACCGGACCAAGTCCGTATTCGCGGAAATGGTAGGGGAAGTTGTCGCCATCGGAACATGAATGCTCGTTGCAGAGGCACGCGAGATAACCGTTGAACACGGTGCCGGGATAGGTCCCCGGGTCGCTGTAATTGCGCGATGTGCCCATCGCCGACAACGAACGCTTGAGGCGTTCGAGAATGACCTGCGACACAAATCCGCCCCCGTTCCAGCGCACGTCGATGATCATCCCGTCCTTGCGGAGCTGGGAATAGAAGGTGCTGGTGAACTGCTTCAAACCGGGGGTGCCCATGTCGGGAATGTGGATGTACCCGATGCGGCCGTGCGAAACCGAGTCGGTGTAGTGCGTCGCGAAGTCGACCCAGTCGCTGTAGCGCAACTCTTCCTCGTCGCCGATTGTCTTGGGCTCGATCGTCCAGGAGCCGGATCCGTCGGCGCTCTTCGATAGGGTCAGCTTCACCGTCTGTCCGGCGGTGTTTTCGAGGTACTTAAATGGGTGCTCGTTGATCGCCAGCGGATGATCGTTGATGGCGATGATGTAGTCTCCGGCTTCGGCCTTGATGCCCGGATCTGTCAGAGGCGAGCGGCGATCCTCACGCCAGTCCTGGCCCTTAAGAATGCGGCCGATCTTGAAACGATGCGCCGTTGAGTCGACGACCCAATCGATGCCCAGAAGCCCCATCTTGTCTGACGGGGGACGATAGGAATCGCCGCCGCCGGTGTACGTGTGCCCCGCGCACAACTCGCCGATCATCTCACCGAGTACATAGGTCAGATCAAACCGATGCGAGACCCAGTCAACCAGCGGGGCATAACGATCGTGCATCTTTTTCCAGTCGACTCCGTGCATCAGGGAATCGTAGAAGAAATCACGTTCCAGCCGCCAGCCTTCCTCGAAAATCTGATGCCACTCGGCCTTCTGATCCAGCCACATGTCCATGTGGCTTAAGTCGAGCACACCGTCGCCGGTCTTGGCCTTCTCGCCGGAGGCATCGATGATCTCGTAGGTCGGCCCGTTTTGGTACAGCATTTTCTTGCCGTCAAACGAGAGGTCGTACCCGCTCAGCTTGTCGAGGAAGACATGGTCCTTGCGATCCTCGAGGGTGAACACGTGCAACTGCTGATCGCCTTGCTCGACCGGACCATCCAAACCGCCGATCGGGCTGGAGATGTAATACAAGCGCCCATCGGACGCTGCCATGCCGTTGTATTGGCCGGCATCCACCGGGATCTTCACATCGCGATCGGACAATCCCGCCCAATCGATCGTGACCGTCACCGCCTTCTTAGCGTCTTCCTTCGAGTCTTTCTTGTCGGCCTTCTTCCCGTCGGCGGATTCTTCCTTCTTCGCCGAGATCTCATCGCTTTGTGGTGCAAACGGCGAAGGGGTGCTCGCGGTCAAAAGCAGCGCGTGAATCTCAGTCGTTTTCTCCAGCACGTAATCGAACTCGTAGTTACCCAGGAGGGGATTGAAGTAGCGATTCGACAGGAAGTAGAGATACTTCCCCTGCGGCTCCCATGTGGGATTGAATTCGTCGAACTTGCCCGCCGTCGCCGGGCGCGCCTTGTCCTCGTCCAGCGAATAGACCCAGATCTGTGAGATTTGCTCGTCGTTGTTGTCGCTCCAAGCGATGTAGCGTGAGTCGGGTGACCAGGAGAAATCGCGCAAGTCGCCGCGCTTGCTGGCTGCGACCATCTTCTTCGCCTTGGTGCCGGTGTCGATCCAAAAGATCCGTCCGCTCTTGTCCGACCAGGCCAGCTTCTTTGAGTCCGGAGACCAGCGCGGTTCATACATGTACCGATCGCCGCCCGAAGTGATGCGGATCGCGGGCTTGGCGCCCAAAACGTCGATCGTGTAGATCTCGTCCTCGCCCGAGGCATCGGACACGTAGGCGATCGACTGCCCATCCGGCGAAATGGTGGCGAATTTCTCGTTGGCGCCGGAAGTGTTGGTGATGTCGCGCGTGTTGCCGTGCTTGGCGGGCACCGTGAAGATTTCGCCGCGGGCGTCGAAGATCGCACGATTGCCGTCCGGCGAGACCACGAAATCCTGAATCTTGTCTTTCACGTTGACGAAGTGCGGCAGCGCCGGGACGTCGTCGGATCCCAACTGCACCGAGAGCTTGCGCGGCGTCCCGCTGGGCAGATCGAGTACGTAGAGCCAGCCGCCGTTCTCGAACACGATGGCGCCCGGCCCCATCGACGGCCAGCGCACATCGTAGTCGGTGAAGTTGGTGACTTGCTTCGTGGACTTATCTGCGGGGTCATAGACAAACAGGTTCAGCGTGCCGGTACGGTCGGAGTTGAAGTAGATCTTGCCGGAGGCGTGATCCCACATCGGCAAGTTGTCGGTGCCGATCCAGTCGGTGATCTTCTCCGACTTGGCGTTCACCAGATCGTAGATCCAGACATCCTGCGCCATGCCGCCCTTGTAGCGCTTCCAGGTCCGAAAGTCGCGGAAGATCGGGCAGTAGGCAATCTTCTTACCGTCGGCAGAGAAGGACGTGAACCCGCCTCGCGGCAGTGGGAGTTCGATCGGGTAACCACCGTCAGGGCTAACCGTGTATAGTTTGCCTTCCCACACGGAGTGCGTGGCTTCGCGCGAACGGTAGAGAATGCGCGAGCCATCGACAGTCCAACCCATCACGATGCTCTCAGGACCCATGCGCTCCGAGGTGGAGCGCACGCCGGGGTGATAACTGAGGCGCTTGGGTTCGCCGCCGGCAGCATCCATCACGTAGACGTCCTGGTCGCCGTTGTACTCACCGGTGAAGGCAATCTTCTTCCCGTCCGGTGAGAAGCGCGGGAAGAGTTCCATCCCATCGCTGGTGGTCAGCCGCCTGGCCTGTCCGCCGGAGGATGAGACGATCCAGAGATCGCCGCCGTGCGAAAAGACAATCTGGTTACCGTTGATATCGGGGAAGCGCAGAAGCCGCGCGTCCTCGGCCCACGCGATCACTGGCAACAGGGCAACGACTGCCAGCCACAAAACCGTACGCCTGAACATGAACCCCTCCCATGGATGTGGATAGCTGCGCCCGGTCGGCCGGGCGCCGAGATGATCAATTAAACGGGCGCGGCTCAGCGAAGTTGTCTCTTTTTTGCCTGTGGAAACGATACGAGAACAACCTTGATTGGGACCGGGAAGAACGGTTATGATGCGGGCTCGTGATCGGGCGCTAAGTCGGGTCCCCGACCATCGGTCCAAATCTCCCGGCGGCAGGGTGCTGCCCTGCCCGACATCCACAGATCATGTCCATCCGGCTTGCTTGCACCTACGACGAGATCGGTCTGGAACGCTTTGCGTCTGAAAGCGCGCCGGGGTCGCAAGACATTCTCATTCTGCCCGAGTTGTTCGACGGCGGTTATGCTCGACTCGTTCGCGACAAGGGTGCCGCAAGTGATCCCACCAGATACCTCTCTCGGTTCGAGGAGATATCGCGCTCGCATCGGCTCAACCTCGTGGGCGGATCGATTGCTTGGCCGGATGCCGATGGAAAAGTCCGGAACACCTGCCATGTGTTTGCGAATGGGAAGAAGCTGGGGAGTGTTTCGAAGACACATCTCTATCGCCCGCTCGGGGACGATCAATTCTTCGCTGCAGGCACTCCGGGCAAAGTTATGACTTTGGACTGCGGCGGCGTAACGATGCGCACCGGCATCATCATCTGTTATGACTTGCGTTTCCCCGAGATCGTCCGCCCCTGGTTCAAAGCCGGGCTGGACCTCCTCATTGTCCCAGCTCGCTGGCCGCGGGTTCGCGATGAACTCTGGAAGCTCCTCTTGCGGGCGCGCGCTGTTGAAAACCAATGCTTCGTGGTCGGCGTGAATTCGCGCGATGATGAGGGCGGTGGCAGTTACGCCTTCGATCCGGTCGGGGACACGCTCTTTGCCCTCGGCCCGGTGAAGACCGCGGGTGAAGCGCCGTGGCACTCATTCACCATTGACCCAAATGCGATCGCGGATACGAAGAAACGGCTTGATACCCGGCCAGATGCGCGATTGCTGTAAAATGAAAGTAGAAACCTCTGATGACGACCCTCTCCCCCGCCCAGATTAACCCCGGAACGATGCACACACCCGTCACGCTCGCACGCAACATCTACGACGGCGTCACCCTCTCCAAGATTGTCGAGATCCGCGATACGTTGATCGACATGCAAAACCGCGGGGAGCGGGTGTATCGAATGGAATCGGGAACTCCGGCCTATCCCCTCTTCCCTGAAGTCGCCGAAGCGATCATCAAAGCCGTCCGCGACGGCAAGACTTTCTACACCGAAGGCGCGGGGATTCGTCCCTTGCGCGCGAAAATCTGCGAGAAGCTGGCGCGCAAGAATGGGATCAACCACGATCTGAGCGAAGAGACAGTCTTTGTCGGCCAGGGAGCGATGGGCGTCCTCTTCTGTGTGCTCACCGGGCTGCTCGGGCCCTCCGACACGATCATCTCGCCTTCTCCGGTCTGGGAATCGATCTCGAACATCGCCAAGCTCTCGAGTGCGTGTGTGGTCGAGCTGGAAATCCGTGAAGAGTTGGGATTCAATTGGGACTTCGACGAGTTCGCGTCCACGGTCGAACGCACCAAGCCGCGCGCCGTCATCATCGTCAATCCCGGCAATCCCACCGGCGGAATCTTCCCCAAAGATCAGGTCGAACCACTTTTCGGGTTGGTGCGCCGCTACGGGTTCTATGTTATCGAAGATTTGGCGTATGAGGATTTGGTGTACGACCCCAATTACGTCCTACTCACGCGGCACGCCCACGCCACTGGCGATCCAGAAATCTACAGCCGTTTCATCCCAATTTTCTCGATGAGCAAGTCGCAGAATTTCTCCGGGCTGCGTCTCGGGTATACCCATCTGTCGCATCCGCACTTGATCGAGCGATTCCGCAAGGCGCTTCTCTACACGACCAACGGGGTGAACTCGATTTCGCAGTGGGGCGCGGTCGAAGCGCTCGACTCAAAGCACGACGCGCGTCTGCGCGACATGGCCGAGGGATACAAGGCGCGCGGCGACTCACTCTATGACGGATTGGTCAAGGCGGGTGTCTTCCGTTTCGCGGGCAAACCGAAGGGCGCATTCTATTGGTTCCCGCACATTGATCGCACCAAGCTCACCGCGCGGGCGCGCGGCCGCTTTCAGGTCCCGGCTGCCGATGATCCGACGCCGTTGGGCGAGTGGATGGCCAAGTACATCCTGAAGTCGGGCATCGGCAGCATCGCCGGTCATTACTTCGGCCCGAGTGCTCACGAGCACATTCGCTTTGCGTACACCTGTTCGCTTGACGATTGCCGCAGCGCCGGCCAGAAATTGGCGGAGCTGTTCGGATGACGGCGGCATGAATGTGGCCCTGACCCCCGCCGAAGGGGGTTCTCTGACGATCTGCGCAGACTAAAGTCCGCGCCCCCTATTTCAAAAGTGCCAAGGAGGCACGGGCTTCAGCCTGTGCCCTTGTCGTGACGGTCATTCGTAAACCCTGACCGGGGGTCAGGGCCACACGACCAAGGAATCGGAACATCGCACGGCGAGTTTGTGCCGCTGACCACGCTGACGGAAACGGCACAAACCTTCTCTCATTTCCAGCCGCTCTGACCCGCAATTTCTGACAACAATCCGGGAATACAAGCCTCCCACAGCGGTATTCAGCGCGTATCGCCTTGTGAATGAGAAACGGCCTCAGCGCCGTCTTCTCGGAGGTGCGGCGGCATGCGCACGATCAATCGACACCTTTGGAGTGCTCCGGGACGAGTCATTATCGCGGCCCTCGCCCTGTCGCTGATTGCCGTCTCCTGCTCCAAAGAGCGGTCGCTGAGTCCAGTCCCAGTGCATTATCGGTTGTACTGTGCGGGCTCATACGGCGGCCAAGCCGTAATCGAAGCCATCGACACCGAATCCGACTCCGTGACGGATGTGCTCACGGGATTCACGACGGCTACTAGTGTGGGTGGCATGAGCCTCTCGACCGATGGTCGATACATCGGCATAATCCAGTCTGTGAGCTCCTTTGAGCCGCGGCCGGCGCTGGTGCTCGACGTGCGGACACACGAAGTCGTCGCGCAACTCTCGAGTGACATAAATGGGCTGTTGTTCCTGTCAGATGGAAAGCGCCTGCTAGGCATCTGCAATGACAGCACCCTAGTCTACTCAATTCCATCGTTCTCGCTGATCGACACTTGGCAAGTCGAATTGACTCTCTGTCGTGAAGTACCCAGGACATCGTGGCTAATCGGAGTCGACAGGCCCCCGGCCTCCCAGGGTCAGCAGGATCGCGGGCTAATTACGATCTTCGATCAAGATACACGCGTGCTCAGAGACTCGTTTCGCATCGACCAGCACCCAGGAGATTTTGGGTTTGCAGTGAATGGGTTGGAGGTGTTCTCCGATCAGAAGACGCTTGCAGCCTTCAGTGGCAACGAGGTCATCCGCTATGACTACATAAACAAACACGCCCTTTACCACGCCATCACGGACGATGATGCATTTGCAAACATATCGGTGTCGCCCGATGAATCCGAGATCTGGATCACGAAATACGACCTAGAAATTCAAATCGGCCACCCCTACGTGGGATATCTAATCGTGCTAAATGCGAAAACAGGCGGGGTTGAGGACACCATTCAGACAATTGGATATCGCGTCGATGTACCGGGCAAGCCCGTGCCAGTACGGTCCGTCATCTTTCACCCGAGTTTTTCCAAGGCCTACGTCAGCGCATACTCTTCGCGGCCGGGGTTGATTGTCATCGACCGTGCGACCCACGAGATCGACGACGCACTTTTCAAAGACATCTACCACCACACTATGTGGTTGGACATAGCACCGTACTGACGATTACTCGCTCTTGCGAACGACTGTCGCCTCATGCTCCCGGCGAGATCGAACTGCCCGACTCAAGCCAACTAACGGATTTGCATTTGCCGCCAGCCGCTCCCCGACCTTCGTCAGCCGATATCGCGTCGCCGGCGGGAAACCGTCGGTGACTTCGCGCGTGATCAGACCCGCGGCCTGCATCTCCTTCAGTGATTCGCTCAGAGCGCGCGGAGTCAATCCCTTCACCGCCAGCCGCAACTCACCAAACCGCACGCTGCCGCCCTCTTCGCCCAACGCGACCAGAAGCGGCATCGTCCATTTGCGATAGGCGATCTCGCCCAATATCAACTGGTCCACCAGTTCCGCCAGACGGGTGAGCCCGGTGGCCAGCTTCTGGGCCTTTGTGGTTGGCAGGTATTCCGGCCGCAACGGGTGCCCGTAGCCGGGATTGCGGCGCACCAGGCCCAAGGCCACAAGATGGCGTAGAGTCTGGGAGAGCGTCTCGCGGCTGATGCCGAAACGGTAGGCCAGCGGAGCGAAACGCTCGCCGTCGCGGCGCAGGATTTCCACCAGGATCGGCACGCCCCAGCGGTGGTAAAACAGAGGCGCGATCCGTTCGGCTCGGGTCACGACGCAATTTCGCATTGACACAAAAGACAAGCAAGTATAGTTTCCGTACTGACGAAGGATTTTGACCAAACCAAAGGGAGAGAGTATGGCATCATCACTGGGGTATGACGGCGGCCTGACCTGCTCATTGGACGTGGCCGACCTGACCGCCGCGATCAAGTGGTACCAGGACGTGCTGGGTTTCAAGTTGCTTTACAAAATGGATGAGATGGCCTGGTGCGAGATGGAAAGCCCGGTGGCACGGGTGAATGTCGGGCTGGGACAGGTGGAGAAAAGGAAGCCGGAGGGCGGGAATGCGACGCTGGTGTTCGGTGTCCACGACATCGACGCGGCCCGCCGGCAATTGGAAGCCAAGAAGGTGCGCTTTGACGGCGCCACGCGCACGATCGAGGGCATGGTCAAGCTGGCCACCTTCTACGATCCCGACGGCAACACCTTCATGCTGTATCGGAGCCTTTCTACGAACTAGGTACGTCACGTCGCAATTGCGTGGCCCTGACCCTTTGGGCCTGTTGAAGATCCTCGGTCGCTGCGCGGCCGTGGACAGACAAGAATGTCTGTCCCACTGAATTTCATAGGGGGACAGGCATTCCTGCCTGTCACGCGCCCGAAGGGCGCGAGCTTCTTCAACACTCCCCAGTCAGGGCCACACGCCTGCGGGCACACCGTTTACACCTGCCACCCAAGAGTAGGTGCCCGGCATTGTCGTTTCCATCTTGAAACCGTGGGGTACAATGGTGAGCTTGCGGTCATGCGTGGGACAAGACGATGAGCGATACGACCGCCACAGGTAACCGGCTCGGCAACGAGCGCAGCGCTTACCTGCGTTCGGCGGCGCATCAACCGGTCGCCTGGCAACCGTGGAGCGAGGCAGCCTTCGCGCGCGCGCGCCAGCTCAATCGCCCGATCCTCTTGGACATCGGCGCGGTCTGGTGCCACTGGTGCCACGTCATGGATGGTGAGTCTTACGAGAATGACTCAACCGCGAGTATCATCAACGAGCATTTTGTCGCGATCAAAGTGGATCGCGACGAGCGCCCCGAGGTCGATCGCCGGTACCAGGAAGCAGTCTCGGCCTTGACCGGCCAGGGCGGTTGGCCGCTCACGGCCTTCCTCACGCCGGACGGCCAGGTCTTTTTCGGCGGGACCTACTTTCCCCCAGTCGATCGCTACGGCCGTCGCGCCTTCTCCTCGGTGTTGCTCCAGGTCGCCGAGTACTATAGCACCAACCACGATAGCGTGCTTTCCATGGCGCGGCAGGTCGCCGATTCGCTCGCCACGCATTCCGATCAGGCTCAACCGGGAACCATTTCGCGCGCGCTCCTGGATGGTGCTTTCGATCAGATCCTCAAGAATGTCGATCCCGTCAACGGCGGCTTCGGCGATGCCCCGAAATTCCCCCACGCTTCGGCCGTCGAGTTTCTCTTGGCGCAGTACTTCTTCACGAAAGACGAGCGTTTCGCGACGGTGATCAAACAGACCTTGAATCACATGGCGCGCGGCGGCGTCTACGACCAGATCGGCGGCGGATTTCACCGCTATTCGACCGATGCCCGCTGGATCGTCCCGCATTTCGAAAAGATGCTCTACGACAACACGGAGCTTCTGCGCAATTATGCCGCCGCGGCTGCAGCGTTCAACGATCCGTTCTTTCGCGAGACGGCGATAGGGATCATCGGCTTCCTCACCGAAGTGCTGGCCGACCGTGAGCATGGGGGGTTCTACTCGTCGCAGGATGCGGACGTGGGCATGCACGACGATGGCGATTACTTTACCTGGACATTGGCCGAAGTGAAGGCAGTCTGCACATCCGATGAGACTCAGGCGCTCGCGGAGCGCTATGACATCAGCGAGAACGGGGAAATGCAGCACAACCCGGCGAAGAATGTCCTCTTCATCTCGGAGGACGTCGATGTCATCGCCGCCAAGCTCGGAACCTCTGAGACTGAGGTGAAGAAACGCCTGGGATCCGGCATCGCCAAACTGCGTGCGGCACGGGGAACGCGGAGCGTCCCATTCATCGATCGCAGCATTTACGCGGCGTGGAACGGAATGGCAGTCTCGGCGGTGCTGTGGGCTGCCGATCTGCTAGACTTACCCGACGCCCGTGCCTTCGCTCTGCGTACCCTCGACCGTCTCGCCGCCGAATGCGTTCTCCCTGATGGGCAGGTGCGGCATGCCTTGGGACAGGAGATCCCGACCGGGCTGCTTGAAGATGGTGTCTTTGTCGCGCGGGCGTTCATTGACGCCTTCGAACGCACCGGCGAAGACCGCTACCTCTCGTCGGCACGCCGCATCACCGATGATCTGATCAAGCGATTGTGGGATGAAGCGGCAGGTGGATTTATCGACCACGCCCCCGGCCCCGAAGCGATCGGGCTTCTGGCCCAACCCCGCAAGCCGATTCAGGACGCGCCCACTCCCGCACCGAACGCGGTCATCGTCGAAGTGCTCTTGCGCCTTTCCGAACTGACCGGCGATGAGAGCTATGGCGCCAAAGGTGAGAAGACGCTGACTGCTTTTGCCGGAGCGACAGCCTCTCTGGGCGTGTTCGGTGGCTCGTACTACCTCGCGCTCGACCGCTTCCTGCGTGGCTCGGCCATTGGTGTCGTGGTCGGCCGCCCGGACGACCCCAAGGCACGCGCGTTGCGCGATGCCGCGCAGAAGATCTATCGCCCCTATTTCACCCTTCGACAACTCGATCCGGAATCAGCCGCCACACGCAGCCTCCCCCCGGAGCTTGCCGCGATGATTACGAGCGGCAAGACGCTGGCGTATTTCTGCGCCGGGCACACGTGCGCACTTCCCGCCGATGATGCGGCGAAATACACTGACATTGTCGGGGCGTTCGGGCGCTGAGACTTACTTTGGGCAGTTGGTCGGGTACGACGTGCAGGCGCAGGGATTGCAGAACGGCGAGTTATCGTCGCGGAATGCCTTATTGATGAATAGCGTGACATCGAGGATGTCGGTGACGCCGTCGCAATTGACGTCGGTGCGGCCACCAGGCGAGTGAGGACAGTCCGCATCGATGATCGGCGCCACATCCCGAAAGGCGGTGTTGATGACCGTCACGACATCGAAGATATCGCACACGCCGTCGGGCACCGGGTCGCCGTGGTGCACGCACCCGGGCTGCTGGCTGGGATTGGCCCATCCAATGCAGTTGTCCTGAAAATCAAAGATCCCATCGCCGTCGGAATCGACGGCCTGATAGAAATCGATTTGCCCGTTCGACCAGGCACCGGTCACCGTCCCCCCGTCGGTAATCTGGCAATAGACCCAGTACTTCCCTACTGGGACCGCCGCGGAATTGACGACATGGAAACCCAGCGCGCCATCGGTGTTAATGGATGCCTCAAGCTGGATTTCATCGCCATTGAAGACCGGCAGCGTATCCAGGTACACCGTCACCCATGTCGGATCGTTGTTCGGATCGGAGGCGCTCCAAGTGACAATGTAGTTCTGGAACGCATGGGGGCGCTCGACAACTCCGGCGGGCGGATCAATCACAGTGATGGACGGAGGACTGTTGTGGGGCGGCTTGATGGTCAGTGAGTAATCCGGGTTGGTCGCGCCGCTGAAGCCAAAGACGTACACGTAGTACCAGCCCCTCGGCATTCCATTGAGAGTAAACTGCTCGGTATTCGTCGTTCCCTCGGAGGATCTCACGAGTAGGCCCGACGAGTTGATGAGCCGCAAGTCGAGATCGCCGGCAGCGTGAATGAAGTCGATGCGGACGGTGTCGGAGGTTGTGCCGGTCGCACAGGAATAGAAGTGGTAGTAATCGGGGTCGCCCGCCTGATGGATCGAGAGGCTGTCAATGAAGGTGCGCGGCGCGCACGGTCCAAGGTTCGGGCTGTTGGGCAATCCGACCACCCGGGTCGCCACCTGCGACATCGAATCGTCGGGCTCGTACCGATCCATCGCAATCGTGCTTGAGCCGCCGATGGTCACTTTGATGCGGGCGATGTTGTTCGTCTCGTCGGCTTCATGAATATGGTTGTCGGGATCTGCCTCCGACTCCAGCCAGTAGACACCGGGAGGGACGTTCGTGATGTCGATGTTCTGCCCGGGGAGCGATTTCGTGTAAATGTCAAGCCAACCGACCGACAACCCCTGCGTGGTGCCGGTGCACGAGTTGAAATACGGGGCCGACGAGAATCCCGGCAGGCTGCTGTTGTACACCACCAAATCGAGTACGCAGAAGCTCGTCTTCGGACTCGAAGCGACGATCGCCCCAACACCGTCTCCGGGCAGAATCTCACGAAGACGATAAATGCACCAATCCTCAAAATGGATGTGATTGTGGGTGGGATGATAGATGAACGTGCCGGCGGTGTCATCGTAGTAGGTGCCATCCGAACGGAAGATCCGCTGCATCACCAATTGTGTGCTATCCGTCAGCGCCGGCAGAATTCCATACAAGTAGAGCGGACCCGTCCCGATGTTGGGCGTCCCATTGGAAAACGCCAAGTGCGTGTGCCCGGGGATGATGTTGGTCACGATCGCGTTGTTGTAGAGATCGGACGGACGCACAATGACGTCGGGGTACAGATCAACCACATCGGCATGTGCTTGCCCCATGGCGACGAGCACGCCGATCGCGCAGAACAGAACAAGCGTCAAAAGCGATCGTCGGGAGACGCGGGCGGTGTTCGACGCCATCCGCATTGGGTCAGACAGGGTCAGCATCGATTGGTTGACACGACAGACAATGGCGCGAACGGTGAGACAGCGATAAGTGATTGCCCCGAGACCTACCAGCCGGGGGAAAAGTCCCGTCTAGTTCGAGACAATATAAGGTGGACTTCGAAAATTGCGGGTGTGAATCACACTCAACTTCGAAGCGTTGTGATCGCCCCAGCGCATCCGGGAAGCGGTCGCACAACTTTCTAACAAAATACAATACAATGAGTTATAACATTCTTCCTCAAATGGCGAGATTCCCCTTGAGCTATAATCAAGAATTCACGATAATACTAAAACATGGCGACCAAAGGCTCATACACAGACTACAAGCGCGATCTCTACCGCCACTTCGCCCGCGTCGGTCGCGCCGTCGCCAATCCACATCGACTGGAAGTGCTCGATCTGCTCTCTCAGGGAGAAAGAACCGTCGACGATCTCGCTCTTGAACTCGACACCACAATCTCAAACACTTCGCAGCACCTTCAGGTCTTGCGCACCGCGGGCTTGGTCACCAGCCGCAAGGAAGGCCTGTTCGTCCATTACTCGCTTGCCAGCAATCATGTCGGAGAATTCTGGCGCTCACTGCGTGCCCTGTCATTGGATCTCTCCGCCGAAGCGCGCGAGTTGATCCAGTCCTTCGTTCACGAACGCGACCGGCTTGAGCCAGTCAATCACGAAGAACTGCTCCGGCGCGTGCAGTCGGGGCGCACGGTCGTCATTGATGTCCGCCCAGGAACAGAATACGACGCCGGCCATATTCCCGGGGCTCTTTCCATCCCGCTCGATCAATTAACCACCCGAATCAAAGAGATCCCGAGCGGGGCGGACGTGGTCGCCTACTGCCGCGGACCATACTGCCTTCTGTCTGTGGATGCGGTCAACATCCTGCGCGAGCGCGGCCATCAGGCGCATCGCCTCGTGGATGGATTTCCCGAATGGCGTGCCTCGGGACTGGAAGTGGCGCAGTCCGCCAAGGACTCGATGACACGCAAGGATCGGAGATAAGAGATGAGAATTCGAATACTCGCGGTGTCGCGCATCCTGGCGCTGTCCGTCTTGGCGGCGGGGTGCGGCCAGCCGCATCGTGACGCGCGGCCGTTGGCAGAGGGCGCACCGAAGAAGGTCAGCACGACGGTGATTCAGCGCTCCACCGAGGCGTCCTTCGATGGATTTGTTGGCACGGTGGTGGCGCGCAATCGCGCCGAGATCGAACCAATGATCCAGGCGCGGATCGAAAGACTGCCGATTGTCTTGGGCAGCCATGTACACAAGGGTGACTTGCTGGCGGAATTGGACACGCGCGATGTGCGCGCCCAGCTTCAGCAGGCACAGGCGATGTATGATCAGACCTCCTTGGACCTGAAACGGTATGAGACGCTCCTCAGTCAAGAGGTCGTGGCCCAGCAGGAATATGATGGTGTCAAGGCAAAAGCCACGGTTGCTGAAGCCGAGGTGGCACGGGCCGAAGCGATGTTGAGCTACGCGCAAATCACGGCACCGTTTTCCGGCACGGTCACCGAACGTCATGTCGACGTGGGCGATGTCGCCATTCCCGGACGCTCGCTTCTGACCCTTGATGAAGACGGCGATTTGCGATTTGTGGTGGCGATCCCCGAGTCGCACCGTGCCCGACTGGCCGTCGGGGACACGTTCCTCGTCGCCACGTCCGACGGCAATGCCACGTTTCCCGCCACGTTGGATGAATTCTCCCTTGGCAGCGATCCGGTCACACGGGCGTATACTGCCAAACTCACATTGCACGCGGATGCGCGCCTCCACAGCGGCCAGTTCGGACGATTGCTTCTGCCGACGAATGCGGACGCCGGACTATTCGTCCCGAGCACAGCCGTCGTGCATCGGGGGCAGTTGGAATTGGTGTACACGTCGGCCGGCGACCAGCGCGCGACGCTGCGCTTGGTTCGCACCGGGCGAATGATCGGCGACAAGACCGAGATTCTCTCCGGCCTGCACGAAGGCGAGCGCATCGTCGTGCAGGGCGCAGCCGACCTATCCGACGGCGACCGCGTCGAGGAACTCCCATGAGTCATGACGCGAGTGGGCATGCGAAAAATCAAGGTCTCGCCGGGCTTCTCGCCAGGTCGTTCATCAATTCCAAACTGACGCCGCTTCTCATCGGCGCCTCGGTCCTCCTCGGCGCCTTGGCGGTCGCACTCTTGCCCCGTGAAGAAGAACCGCAGATCAAGGTCCCGATGATCGACGTGATGGTCGCGGTCCCCGGCTACACCGCCAAGGAAGTCGAGAACCGGGTCACGGCGCCCATGGAGAAGCTGATCTGGGAGATTCCCGGGGTCGAATACGTCTACTCGATCTCGCACCCCGAGCAATCGCTGGTGATCGTGCGTTTCCTCGTCGGCGAAGACGTCGAGCGCAGCCTAGTCAAGCTCAATCAAAAGCTGCAATCCAACTTCGACCGCATCCCCCCCGGGGTGTCCTTCCCCCTGCTCAAACCACGATCGATCGATGACGTGCCGATACTGGCCCTGACCTTTCACAGCGCCACAGAGGATCACTACACCTTGCGTCGGATCGCGTCCGAGATGGAAGATCAGCTCAAGCAGGTGAAGGATGTTTCGGAGACGACGCTCATCGGCGGGGCGCGGCGGCAGGTGCGCGTCCAGTTCGACCCGGATGCCCTCGCCGCGCGCAATCTCGACTTGCTCAGCGTGACCACGCAACTCCAGCAAGCCAACCGCCAGTCACAGGCCGGCGCTTTCACCCGCGACAACCGCGTCGTCGCCGTGGAGACCGGCGGCTTTCTGCGCGATGCCGCCGACGTGGGGCAGGTGGTCTTGGGTGTGCACAATGGCGCGCCGATTTATGTGCGCGACGTGGCGAAAGTGTTGGACGGGCCTGAAGAGTTGTCGCAGGTGGTCATGTACGGCGAAAATGCCCCAGCTTCGTCGTCATCCGAGGATGAGGCCGCGGTGACGCTTTCGCTGGCAAAACGCCCCGGAACAAACGCCATTGTCGTCGCCAATCACGTCCTCGAAAAACTCGAAGACCTAAGGCCCCGGTACTTGCCCGCGGGTGTGGCTGTGACCGTGACAAGGCACTACGGCGAAACGGCTGAAGAGAAGTCCAATGAACTTCTCTGGCACATGCTGATCGCAGTGGTCTCGGTGTCGATCCTCATCCTGATCAGCTTGGGGTGGCGTGAATCGATCATCGTGGCTCTCGCCATTCCATCGACACTGGCACTCACGCTATTGGTCTTCTACCTGACCGGCTTCACGCTGAATCGCATCACGCTGTTCGCCCTCATCTTCTCGATCGGTATTCTCGTCGACGATGCCATTGTCGTCGTGGAAAACATCACGCGCCACTTGCACTTGCCCGGCAACAAGGATCGGTCCTGGCACAAGATCGCGATCGAGGCAGTCTCCGAAGTGGGCAACCCGACGATTCTGGCCACGTGGGCGGTCATTGCGGCGGTGTTCCCTATGGCCTTTGTCGGTGGATTGATGGGCCCATACATGCGGCCGATCCCGATCGGCGCGACCGCGGCCATGCTCTTCTCGCTGCTCGTTGCATTCATCGTGACGCCTTGGGCGGCGGTGCGCGTGCTCCACTGGAAGCGGGGCAAAGCGGATGCGGCCGGGCATGAGCCCGCGAAAGAGGATTGGACCACTCGTTTCTACCGCCGCTTCATGGGCGAACTGATTCACAAAGACCGCCGCCGCCGGCTCTTCCTCATCGTCATTACCGTCGGCCTCCTTTTGGCGATGGGGTTGGTGGGAATCGGCTGGGTGCAAGTCAAGATGCTACCCTTTGACAACAAGAATGAATTCCAGGTTGTGATCAACATGCCCGAGGGCAGTTCGCTTGAGGAAACGGCGCAGACGGCCACCGAGATCGCGCATGCGATCCGCGTCGAGCCCGAGGTGACGAATTATCAGATCTACGCCGGCACGGCCGCGCCGTTCAACTTCAATGGACTGGTACGACACTATTTTCTCCGGCGCGGTCCGCACGTCGCCGACATTCAAGTCAATCTCCTGTCAAAGAACGATCGCTCCGATCAGAGCCATGATATTGCCAAGCGGGTTCGGCCACGGGTCGACGAGATTGCCGCGCGTCACCACGCGCGCGTCGCCGTCGCCGAGGTGCCGCCCGGTCCGCCGGTGCTGCAGACACTGGTCGCCGAAATCTACGGCCCGTCGGACAGCACCCGCACGGCGCTGGCCGGGGCGGTCAAAGAGGTGTTTGCCACAACACCCGGCGTCGTCGATGTCGATTGGTACCTGGAAGACGATCAGCGCAAGCTGACCTTTGTCATCGACCACGAGAAGGCGGCCTTGCTGGGGATTAGCGCCGATGCCATCGCCCAGACATTGCGCGCCGCGGTCGGTGGACTGCAGGTTGACATTGCCCACCAGCCTGCGGAACGCGAGGATGTACCCTTGATTGTCGAATTGCCGCGTGAGCAGAGATCGCGCGCGGAAGACTTGCTGGGAATTCTCATTCGTCCCGGGATCCCGGAGCTGGGCGCAACACCGCCCCCGATGGTGCGACTCAGCGAATTGATGCACGTTGAAGACGGAATCGTTGATAAGACGATCTACCACAAGAATCTCATGCCCGTGACCTACGTCATCGGCGACTGCGCCGGCACCCATGAGAGTCCGGTCTACGCGATCGGCGACATGAATAAGAAACTGCGCCAATTGGACATGCGGCAGTTCGGCGGGCGTCGGTCACAACTGGAAATACTCAATTCCTCACAGCCCTTCTCCACCGAAGAACCGTCACTCAAGTGGGATGGTGAGTGGCACATCACCATCGAGGTATTTCGTGATCTCGGGATGGCGTTCGCGGCGGTGTTGATTCTGATCTACATACTGATGGTCGGGTGGTTCCAATCGCTGATGACGCCTTTGATTGTCATGGCCGCGATTCCGTTCTCTCTGATCGGGATTCTGCCCGCGCATGGCTTGCTGGGGGCCTTCTTCACCGCCACATCGATGATTGGGTTCATGGCCGGCGCCGGCATCGTGATCCGCAATTCCATCATCCTGGTCGATTTCATCGAACTGCGCCTCCGTGAAGGCATGACACTTCCTGAAGCCGTGATCGACGCGGGCGCCGTCCGATTCCGTCCCATGCTCTTGACGGCCGGGGCCGTCATTGTCGGCGCCGGGATTATTCTATTCGATCCGATTTTTCAGGGGCTAGCCATCGCGCTGATGGCCGGCGAGGTCGCTTCGCTGATGATCAGCCGCGTGGCAGTGCCCATCTTGTACTACATGGCCAATCGCAAGAAGTACGCCTTACCAACGCACTCCAACACGAAAGGATGAGACCGATGTCGATGGAAAACACGATCCGTGCCGTCGCGGGGACCCTTGTCCTCGTCAGCGTAGCACTCGGGCACTGGGTGAGTCCCTACTGGTACCTCTTCACTGCCTTCGTCGGGGCCAATTTGCTGCAATCGGCATTCACGAAATGGTGCCTGATGGAGAAGATCTTGAACAAGACCGTGTTCGCTCACCGAGCCTGACACTTGATGCGTATCTGGCACCCTCTTGGCGTCCGGCACCGTGAGCCGGTCTAGCGTATCGCCGATCACCGGCCCGTGGCCGAGAACGCGGTGATTCAGATTCTTGATACTGGATGTGGCCGTGAGTTAGATTCCCTTTGAAGCGCAAGAGCGGCCCTTGGCTTCAGCCCTCAATGGCTTCTCCGAGATCAACAGTTCCCCAGGAAGAGACTCCATCGGTTCGCGCGATCCTGCTGGTGGGCTCGTGCGCGGCGTTGATCTTCGTCATACAGGCCGTCTTGCTCTGGAATTTCGGAATCGACGACGTCGGTATCAGCTACCGCTACGCCGTGCATTTGGCTCAAGGGTGGGGTCTCGCCTGGAATCCCGGGCAGCCGCCGGTCGAAGGATTTTCGAACTTCCTCTGGGTCCTGATTCTGGCGTTGGGAAACATCTTCGGTGGCGATGTTGTCATCGTCTCTAAGTTGCTCGGACTCCTATTCGCCGTCGGGGCGATCTACGGCATCGGCGCGCTCTCGTCAAGGCTTTGGGGCTCGCGCGGATATTGGTGGCTGCCACCAATGCTTGTGGCGATCACACCGGAATGGACCGCATGGGCGATGAGCGGCCTGGAAATCGCTCTCTACGCGTTCTTTCTCGTCTTGGGGTTTGCCGCGATCACCCGTGCCTCACACCCGAACGGGCTCTTGCTGGCCACTTCCGTTTGCGGGTTGGCGCTCACCCGGCCGGAAGGCGCGATCATCGGAATTCTGATTCTGATCGCCGCTGCCTTCAATGAAGGGAATTTCAAGAGCGTCAGCGCGAGCCTTCGCACGATTCGAATGCCCCTCCTGCTTCTCTTGCTTGTCGTACTCGGGCTGGCCGCCTTCCGGCGTTGGTATTTCGGGTACTTCCTGCCAAACACGGTGCACGCGAAATTCGACCCCTCGTTGCCGTCGCGGATGCAGGTGCTTGCCTGGCTTTTCTTCTGCGCCCCATTCCTTTTCGGGATGCTCTGGCTGCAGAAGTCGGCCGCTCGACGACGGGACCGCGTGCTCTTGTTCTCGGCGGCAGGAGTGGCTGTCGCGCAGATGGCCATCGCCCTCCCTGTCTCTCCGGTCATGTATTTCCTGCATCGTTATCAGATCGCCTTCTTGCCGCTGATCGCACTTCTGGCGCCAGCGCTCGTTATTCGCGCGACCGCGAGAGGCGCGAAGGCGTCTCTGCTGGTTACGCTGGTTCTGGTCTTGTGGTGCGCACATGGCTGGCCGGCCGTCATCGAACGATATCGGTTGGATCGCTACGTCTACAATCAACAGACGTGCGCCGCCGCTCGCCTCGCGCAACTGCCAGGTCACCCGACCATCGCGATTGTCGACGCGGGACGTATCCCCTTCTGGAGTGAGCTGCCTGCGATCGATGCCTGGGGACTGTGCGATGTCGAGATCGCCAGGAAAGGGTTCGACCCCTCCATCGTGCTGTCGCGTCGACCGGAAGTCTACATTATGTCAGTGGATGTCAATCGCAAGAGCAAGAGTGGCCGCTTGGATATTCAAGCCCACCTGGGCATGGACATCATGACTACCAAACTCCCGGAATTTTCACGCCGGTACAAGTTGTGGAAGGTGTGTTCCCCGGGTGTCACACCAAGCGTGGGGGATTCGACATCATCGTATTACGATTACGGGATCTTTCTCGATTCGACCTGGGCCGGCCTGCACGGCCTGGGAGGCCGGCTCGCGCACGTCGACTGGCCATACTAAACGGCGTGTACCGCCGGTCCACCCAGAGCAGTGGCTGGGGCATTCGTTGTTCGCAACACCCGCGTCGTCACTCAACTGGAGGAGGTGGCTTCATATTATCCGGCTTCGTAAGACGGAACGATTCCGGCGAACTCGCCTCTGCTACGACCTTCTCCAGCCGTTCGCGGAGAGCGCCCAGTTCCTTCGACTTGAACGCGCTCTTCGTGCGTTGCAGAACGTCAATCGTGTCGCGTAAAGCCTCCAACAAAACCATCGGTCGCGGGCACTCCAAGAGATGGCAGGCATCGTTGGCCAGATTCGGCTGCGCCTTGGTCAGGCGGCGCAAATCTTCCAACGCCCCATAGATATTCCGCAGCGTCAGCGCCAGGAACGCCTCGACTGGGACCTGCGCTTCCTGGCCGGAGCCCCGCATCATTAGCATCTCAACCATATCCACGCCATCGAGCCACTCCTCGATGCGGCGCCTTTGGCTGTGCACGACCGTGTACTGATGCCGAAATCGCAGCGCGGCGCGAATGCGATCCAGCAAGGCTTCGAAATCGAGCGGCTTGCGCAGATACCCCCACACCGGCAAGTCGAGCGCGTTGACCGCCGTCTCGACGGACGGGTAGGCGGTCACGATGATGACCGGCAAGCCTTCATAGGTACGCGCCGCCTGTTGGATCAATTCCAAATTCGGATTGCCGGGCATCTTGATGTCGGCGATGAGCACATCGTAGTGACCGGCACGCAGCATGGAGGCAGCCATGGCGCCATCCGAGGCGCAATCGCACTCGTAACCTTCCTGACGCAGCAATTCGGCGGTGGCGCGCAGAAAGGTCTCTTCATCATCCGCCAAGAGCAGTTTAGGTGTGTCTTGCATTGCCTGTTCCTTCCTCGTTCTCACTCGGCAGAGTGACGAAGAATATCGTTCCTCCGCTCGGGCGATTCTCAAATCGAAGCGAGCCGCCCGCGGCTTCGGCAAGGCCACGCGTCACCGCGAGCCCCAAGCCGAGTCCGGAGGATTCTCCCTCCGCCTTGGTCGAGAAGAACGGTTCAAAAACGCGGGATTCAAACTCCGGCGCTATCCCACGCCCTTCATCGATGATCGAGATCGTCACGTTCGCGCCGTCGCACGATGCTTCCACCGTCACGGACTGTCCCGAAGAAGACGCGTCGACCGCATTTTGAATCAGGTTATAGAGAATTTGTTCCATGTACCCTACTGGAAGTCGAAGAGGTGGGCAGGATATCTGCCCAACACAGACCGAGACATCCTTCTTCTTTGCCGCCAATGCGATCAGGGCTACAATATCATTGATACACGGTTCGACCGGGACAAGTTGCCACTCCGGGTCACCGGGACGGTAGAGACGATACATGAGCTGCGTAATGTGCGCGATACGCTCGATTTCGCGGTCGATTCGTCCCACGAACTCATAATGTGGGTGATCGCCAGGGATGGAATCGCGCAAGAGCATGAATGCCGACTTGATACCCGCCAAGGGATTGTTGATTTCGTGCGCAACGCGTGCCGCCATGCGCCCGGTCGCCGCCAGTTTCTCTCCTTCGGCCCGCAGCCGCTCCAGTTCCTGAATTTTCTCGGTGCGCTCCAAGACCAAGCGCTCGAGTTTTTCTTCGTGTCGACGCGCCTCATCCTCGGCTTGCCGGCGCTCGGTCACATCGCGGCTAAACGTCATCATTGCCGGTCGCCCATCATAAATGATCCGGTGCGATCGGACCTCAATCGTGCGAAGTGTGCCATCTTTGTGCCTGGCCCGATATTCGGTGGGACCCTGGGAGGCACCCGCCATGATTCCCTGCATGCGCTCGGCAACGCGCTCTCGATCCTCGGGCACAACGAATTCGATGGGAGATCGACTGACGACTTCTTCGACAGAATACCCGGTCAGACGGGTCAGCGCCTCATTGACGTATCGTACCTTGCCGTCGATGACGAGGATGGCGATGTCCGGATTGTTCTCAATCAACATCCTGTAGGTGCGACTGCTCTCGCGCAGAGTCTCCGCCGCCTGGTTCAGGTCCGTGACGTCCACCGCCGCACCCAGCACGCCGATGATATTGCCATTCTCGTCTCGCAGTGGTCCCAGACGGGTTTGATACCACCGGTCGGCCCACGCGGACTCGAACTTAATGGTCTCTCCACTCAACGCGGAGAAATGCGATCGGATGTGGAGGTTTTCGTGGTCGTCAGTGTGAAAATATTCGAACAGCGACAGTCCAACCACCCGATTGGGTGACAAACCCAGCGCCTGAAGCCCGGACCCCATCGATGAGGTAAAGCGCAGTTTACGGTCAGTGGTCCACAGAACGAACGGGAGTTGATCGACAATCAGCGAAAACCACTCGGCCCGTCGACGTAGCTCGCTTGTGATCCGATGCTGAACCGTCTCGTCCGTGGCGAGACCCACCAGCAATCGCTGTTTGGTGGCGCCATCCTCGATCGCGAACCCGTCCTGACGAATCCAGCGTGTGGCGCCTTCCCCGTCAACGATCCGGTAGCGTATATCGAACCGACTGCTGGTTCGGTTCTGCAGAGACGCGTAAACACCACGCACCAACTCGCGATCTTCGGCCAGTATGGTGTGAAAGAAGGACTCGGGGTCGCCGAGAACAGACGTGACAGGCGTCTTCCAAGCACGCTCGAATGCCGGATTTGCATAGGCCAATTGCAATGGGTCCAGGGTCATGACCCAAAAGATGTAGTCTGTGCGATCGGAAAATAGCCGCAGCCAGTGATCGACATGTGCTTGGCTCACAGGTGTGGCGGCGGAATTGCCGGGCGCAGTAGCCTCGACGCGCTTTTTCATCTGGGCGGCCATAAAGGCGGACGCGGTGTGAGGACCACGATATCAGCTCATACAGGCGAGGGGCCTACACCCAAATATCCCTCGAACGGATCCGATTGTCAATCGCAACTCCCATGACAGGAAGAGGTTATGATCCGGGTCTTCAGCTGACGAGGATGTCTCGCCTTGACTGGTCTTTCAACGGACTCGACGATGACTCTATTCAGATTGCGGCTTCACCCCTTTGGCCGGTTCGGATTTGGATGACATCCGACACCTCGCAGATGAAGATCTTCCCATCACCTGGTTTTCCGGTGTGTGCGGCCCGGGCAATGGCATCGACCACACGGGACACCATGTCATCGGACACGACGATTTCCAGCTTCGTCTTCCGGGCGAAGGCGCGTCCCTCCTCCTCAATCACATCTTCCGAATCAACCGCACGGGTCTTGCCGAATCCCAGTACCTGCGAAACGGTCAATCCGGGAAGCCCGTCGATTTGACCAATGGCATCGCAGACGTCATCGGTCATGTACGTTTGAATGATGGCTTTGATCTCCTTCACGGTACCCCTCCTCAGATTTCTGTTTCGACGCGATGCCCCTCGAACCACCCGTAGATCACCGGCAAGACAATCAGAGTGAGAAGCGTACTTGTTATCAATCCGCCCATGACGACGACCGCCAAAGGTCTCTGAATATCCGCGCCCGATCCGGTTGCATAGAGCATTGGCAGATGGCCAATGAAGCTGGTGAGCGCGGTCATGAGCAACGGCCGGAATCGCACTTGGCACCCCTTGACGATCGTATCGGCGACACTTTCGCCGCGTTCCCGGAGCTGTCGAAAGAAGGCGACGAGCACGACGCCGTTTTGCACCGCGATTCCCAGAAGCACGATAAAGGCCACCGCCGCCGAGACAGACAGCGGCATTCGGAACGCAACGACAGCAAGGACACCTCCCACGAGAGCAAACGGGAGGTTCAGGAGTACAAGCAGCGAACTCTTGACTGAGCCGAGCGCCATGTACAACAGAATCATGATGAGGAGAAGAGCGATTGGAACCACGATCATCAACTGTCGCATCGCGCGTTGCTGGTTCTCGAATTGGCCACCGTACTCGACGAAATAACCTGGGGGAAGCCCGGCTGCCAGCGGGGCAATTCTTGCCCGCGCGTCTGCCACGAAGCCGCCCAGATCCCGCCCCCGCACATTGGCTTCAACGACGACTCGGCGCATGCCATTCTCGCGACTGATCTGCGCCGGCGCCTCGATCATTTGCAACTGGGCGATTTGCGCCAGCGGCACTCGTCCACCACCGGGGGCGGGAACAAGCAGCCGTTCGATCTCAGGGATATCCCGCCGCGCACTCTCAGGAAATCGCACGACCACCGCAAAGCGACGCTGTTCTTCGATGAGGGCGCTCGCTGTCTTGCCGGCAACCGCCGTCTCGATGGCATCGTTGATGGCGGCGATGTTGATGCCATGCCGCGCGGCGGCTTCGCGGTCGACGACCACATCGAGCTGATTCATGCCGGAGACCTGCTCCACCTTGACGTCTTGAGCTCCGGGAATCCCCAGCATTGCGGCGGCGGCACGGTCAGCGAATGCCTTGAGGAGATCAAGATCCGGGCCGAAGACTTTGACGGCAAGGTCGCTTTTCACCCCGGAGATGAGTTCGTTGACGCGCAGGGCGATGGGTTGCGAGAAGGAATAGCGCAGGCCCGGTATCTGGGACAAATCCGCCTGAATGGCCCCAACAAGTTCGCTCTTGTTAGGTCCACCGCCCCACGCCTTGCGCGGCTTCAGCATAATGAACAAATCGGTTTGCTCTGGACCCATCGGGTCCTCGGAGATCTCGGCGCGACCGGTCTTGCTGACCACCGTCTGAACTTCCGGAAATGTCAGGAGCCGTTTCTCCAAGAACTCAGCGACTTTGACCGAGCCGTCCAACGACGCGTTGGGAAGCCGCACGACGTTGACCGCGATCGAGCCCTCATCGAGCGCGGGCATGAATTCCGTTCCGACCAGCGGAACAAGGGCTGCGGAGCCGACGAGGATCAGCCCGGCGATGACAAGAGTTCGACCTCGATGCCGCAGAGCGCTACCGAGCAGGTTCGAGTATCCCTTGTGGAGGCGGCGAATAAAGCCGAACTCTCTCTCCGGTGTTTGCTGGAGTACGAGGTCGGCGAGGACCGGCACGACCACAAGCGCCACTCCAAGCGAGACCAGAAGCGCAATCAACATCGTCAACGCGAGCGGCGTGAACATCTTGCCCTCGACGCCTTGCAGCGTGAACAACGGAACAAGTATGATCGCGATGATGAAGACCGAAAACGCGACCGGCCGGATCACCTCGACCACAGCCTCCGCGACAATCGCGCGCTTGGTCTCCAATCCCCGCCGCAGAGCGAGGTGGCGGCGAACATTCTCCACGACTACGATCGAGGCATCCACGACCATGCCGACCGAGAACGCGAGACCGCCCAAGCTCATCAGGTTGGACGTGAGTCCAACCGCACCCATGACGATGAAGCCGACAAGAAACGTGAGCGGCAAAGAGAAAACGACGATGAGCGCGGTGCGCAATTCGGCCAGGAACAAGAACAGCACAAGGATGACGAAGATTCCGCCCTCGAGGAGCGCGTTGACCACGGTATCGATACAGGCCTCGATGAGTGATGTGCGGTCATAGAACACATTGATGCGGACACCTGGGGGCAGCGTGCTCCCGACTCGCGCAACCGCGTCTCTGACTCTGCGGACAACGTCTCGGGAATTCTCACCTTTGAGCATGATGATCATCCCGGCCACCACTTCGCCTTTGCCATCACGCGTCACGGCCCCTTGGCGGGTCTCAGCGCCGATCACCACGTCGGCGACATCGCGCAGGTACACAGCCACCCCATCCTCGGACTTCAGTACGATCCGTTCGATATCCGGAATGTCTTTCAGGAGCCCCACCCCACGCAGGTAGAACTGTTCCCAACCACGCACAATCACACCGCCACCCGCGTTGGCGTTGTTACGTTCGACAGCCTCGACCACTTCGCTCGCGGTCAAACCATACTTGAGCAGTTTGTCCGGTGCGACTGACACCTGATACTGCTTGACGTACCCTCCAAAACTGTTGACTTCATTCACTCCTGGAATGGGCTTGAGCAACGGGGCAACCAGCCAGTCTTGGATCGTGCGCAGTTCCATCGCGTCCTGGCTCTCACCTTCCAAAGTGTATTGGAAGATCTCTCCCAAGCCGGTGCTGTTAGGGCCGAGCTCCGGATCCACACCCGAGGGAAGTTCCTCCTTCACCATCGCCAGGCGCTCGAAGACCACCTGACGCGTCCAGTAGGTCTCCACACCATCCTCAAAGATGATGACCACTTGGGAGAGGCCGGCTTTGGAGAGCGACCGAACCTGCGTCACTTTGGGGAGCCCTCGCATGACCTGCTCGATGGGATAGCTCACGCGCTGCTCGACATCGGTTGCGGCCAGACCGGGAGCTTTGGAGAGAATCATGACTTGGGTGTTGGTGACGTCGGGAAAAGCGTCGACCGGCAATCTCATCCACGCCACACCACCGGCGAAGAGCAGTATCCCGGTTGCCAGAAGGACAAGGAATCGATTGTTCAGCAAGAACATCATGAATCGCATTGTATCCCTCGCCCTCAATCCGCGCATCCCGCGCCCATTTTCGAGCGCAGGACATCGGACTTCATTAGAAAGGAGCCGTCGGCCACCACCGTCTCGCCATCTCTGAGACCCTTCACAACCTCGACACGATCAGACCAGGACCGACCAAGCATGACTGGGCGCCGCACATAATAATCGTCATGGTGATGTATGAACACAAAGGCACGGCCCTCATCCTCGAGAATGGCGCTCCCAGAAACGGACAATGCCTGTTCATTGCCTGGCAGAAACAGCCTGACATTGGCAAACATCCCTGCAAGCAACTTACCATCCGTGTTCTGCACTTGAAGGCGCAATCCCGCCGTTCGCGAGACTTCGTTCATCGCCGGACTGATGATGTCGACTGTACCGGGGAATTCTTCGTCCGGATAGGCCTTAACGGCCACGGTCGCCGACAACCGCTCCTCAAGCTGAGCTTGGGTGACCAACGCGACATCGCGCTCGTATAGATCCACCCACACCCACACGGCGGCATTGTCGCCGATGACCGCGAGCGACTCTTCGGTCTTAACCAATTCGCCGGATACTGCATTCAAGGCGAGTACCGTGCCATCCACCGGCGCTCGGAGCACAAGTCGACCCATCGCGGACTCGAGAGTCAGCGCTTGGACATCGACCGGGGCCATACCCAGCCGGATGAGTTTTCCATAGGTCGATTTGGCGCTGATCTCCGCTTTCTCGAGTTCCTGCTTGGAGTCAAGGTACTCCTTCTCAGAGGAGATCTTCTTCTTCCAGAGTTCAGTGGCTCTCTCGTGGTCTCGACGGGCGAGCCTGAGCACGGCATCGGCTTCCAGGTACGCGCCCTCGGCCTCGCCGATCTCAACGCTCTCGATTTCCACTAAAGCCTGGCTTTTTCTAACTTTGTCACCCAGAGCGATGCGAACCTCGCGGACGATTCCCCCGGCTTGTGTGTTCACGTGTGCCACTCTCCGCTCATCAAACCGAATCTCTCCTGTGAGCAAGAGGGGGACACTCACGCGCTCGCTGGACACCTTCTCGGTCTGGAACAATCCCGCCTCAAACAGACCGGCCGCGGCCTTCACAACTCCGGTTTCGTAACGACACTCGTCACACTCGAATGTTTTCATGCCGTGTTCGCAGGCATCGTTGAACAGATCAGCCAGCGGTCGGTCGAGATCGGATATCTCCTTTGGCTCGATCTGTGCTGGCGCCGCCGGACCACCGCTCGCCCGGCCATCGCTGGTGAGCGCACTTGCGTCCACCAGTGATTCAGCTCTTGCAGGTCCACTCGTGGTGGACTGATTACACGAAGTCGTGAACAAGATGGAGAGAACAGGTATCACGCGACGCAACTTGTTAAACGTATTCATGGATCCTCCGATTCCACACGACTCTAGAACAGCTACACTCAACTCATTTGCCTGGCATTCGCGGTACGAACGTGCAGATCCAACGCCAGGATGGATGAAGCCCGCCCGCTTCCTTCCCGACATCCAGGCCGCGAGACCGCGGTCATCGCAGCGAGTTGATTGCCGCAACAACAAACAAATCATTCGCGCTGCGATCAGGCGCGTGGCAATACGGATGATGGGAGATAGACCGCCGTGAGACGGTCAGTTGTTATGCAGAAACTGGCTTGGGAGGGCGATCAAGCTCGAAGGCCGTGTCCGACGGGCGGCCGTCATCGTGAACGATACTCATGAAGCCAACGGGATTTTGACTTGGCTGTGGACGGGTAGAAGCCGTCAAGATGCAGGATGATGCGCTTGTGCAAAGACAACACGAGGCGTCCTCTCGCACAAAATCCTCGCAGTCGTCACATTCACATATGACAGAGCAGATAAGTTGCGCACCCATCAAGAGTAGGACGGCGAGCGTGACGAGGGCCAGTGGGTTCGCTTTGCGATGAAGAGAGTGGTTTAGCATTGATTGGGGCACCATTCAATCAAGGTCTACTATTATACAATATAACACTTCGCCCGGTTTCACGCAATGCCCCTGCCGATCACACAGAGGTGCGTTCAACCCCAAGACACCAACACGTGCGATCAGGCGAGGGGCTGATCTTTCCCCTGAGTGACCGGAGTCAGATCTCCATCATAGGCGACACCAGCATCCACAGGTTGCACAACGAGTGCCTTTTTCGCAGTCAGGTAAGTGTAGAGCGCGGGGATCACGTAGAGCGTCAGGCCCAGCGAGAAGATCAACCCACCGATGATGACGATGCCCATCGGCATGCGGCTCTTCGCCGAGGCCCCGAGGGCCAGAGCGATCGGTAGGGCGCCGAACACAGTCGCCAGACTGGTCATGAGAATCGGACGGAATCGTTGGATCGCCGCATCAATGACCGCCTCCGCAACCGTCAACCCCTGTCTGCGACGCTGATTGGCGAACTCGACGATCAATATCCCGTTCTTCGTCACGATGCCGACCAGGGCAATGATGCCAATCTGGCTGAAAATGTTGAACGTCTGCCCGAAGATCCAAAGCGAGAGGATTGCACCCGCCAGCGCCAGAGGCACGGTAAACATGATCGTCAGTGGATCGCGGAAGCTCTCGAACTGAGCCGACAAGATCAGGTAGACCAGTATCAGCGCCAAGAGAAATGCGAAGAACACGGTGCTGGAGCTTTCCGCGTACTCCTTCGATGTGCCCGCCAAAGCCGTCGAGAACGTCTCGTCCAGAGTCCCCTTCGCGATCCTGTCCATCTCGTCAATGCCCTGGCCGAGTGTGTACCCTTTCGCGGGTGATGCGGACACGGTCGCCGCTACGTAACGATTGTACCGGTAAAGCTGGGGCGGGCTGCTGCGGTACGACATGGTCACGACGTTGTCCAACTGGATCAGCTCGTTCCGGCTGTTCCGGACGTAGACCGCGCTCAAGTCCAACGGCTCGTCGCGATCGGCCCGCTTCGCCTGTGCGATCACTTGGTACTGTTTGCCGTTGAGAACGAAGAATCCGTATCGCTGGCCGCTGAAGAAAAGTTGAAGTGTCTCGGCGATGTCACGGACGGTGACGCCCAGCGCGCGCGCCCGGTCCCGATCGATCGACACCGCCAGTTCGGGCTTGTTGAATTTCAGATCCAAGTCGACAACCTGGAACACGGGACTCGCCTGCGCCTTCTCCATGAACGCGGGAATTACGGCTTTCAGCTTGTCGAAGGTCGGTGCTTGAATGACATACTGAACCGGCAGTCCCCGCCCACGAGTACCACCAATGGTCTGTTCTTGTGTGACGAACACCCGGGCAAACGTGTAGCTTTTCAACTCGTTGGAGAGTCCGTCGGCGATCTGCTGCTGGGTCCGCGTCCGGTCGCCCGGCGGCACGAGCGTGATACGGACAAAACCGGAATTGACCGAGCCACCGCCGCCGCCCCCCGCGGTCATGGACATGATCGCATCCTTCTCGGGAAGAGTGTCAGCGATCGCGATCAGCCGCGCCATGTAACTGTTCATCGCCTCGTAGGATGTCCCCTCGGGAGCCGTGGCATTGATCACCAGGCGGCTCTTATCCTCCATCGGGGCGAGTTCGGACGGGATCAGCGCCCCCAATCCGAGAATGATGGCCACGGAGGCAAGCATGATCACCGGCGCCAGAGCCCGTCTTTGCACGAAGGCACGCAGTGAGCGCTGGTATCCGGTGATCAGGCGCGTGAACATCCGTTCGCTCCAGTCGAACAGCCAATTCTCGTGCGTCGACCGGTGCAAAATGTGGGCACTCATCATTGCCGTCAGCGTCAGCGAGACAAAAGCGGAGATCAGGACTGCACCGGCAACCACGACACCGAACTCACGGAAGAGACGGCCGGTGAGACCCTGAAGGAAAATGATCGGCAGGAACACCGCCGCCAGCGTGATGGTCGTCGATATGATGGCAAAGTAAATCTCTTTGGATCCCGCGTGTCCCGCCTGTAGGGGGTTCATCCCCTTTTCGATTTTGCTGTAGATGTTTTCCAGCACAACGATCGCATCGTCGACGACGATGCCGGTCGAGAGCACAATGCCCAGCAACGTGAGGATGTTGATCGAGAAATTCGCCACATACAGGATGAAGAATGCGCCGATCAGCGATATCGGGATCGCCAGCATCGGGATGATCGTCGTCCGCCAGTGGCGCAGGAACACGAAGATGACCAGAACCACGAGCGAAAAAGCAATCAGCAACGTCTCCAACACTTCGGTGATCGCCTTGCGGATGTTGGCGGTCGTGTCCATCGCGACGGAAAGACTGATGTCTTCGGGCAAATCCTTCTTGATCTGTTCGACCCGGCGAAAGAACTCATCGGCGATCGCCACGTGATTGGAACCTGGCTGCGGGATGACGACGATGCCGACCATCGGGGCGCCACCGTCGCCGCGCAAGATCGAGCGCTCGTTCTCGGGGGCGAGGACGGCTTCACCGACGTCGCGCATCTTGACCGTCGAGCCATCCGTCTCTTTGATGATCAGATCATTGAACTCTTCGGGACTCGACAGCCGGCCGAAGGTGCGAATCGAAAGCTCGGTGCTGAATCCTTCAATGCGCCCCGAGGGCAGCTCGACATTCTCACGGGTGAGGGCGTTCCGGACATCCAGCGGTGTCAATCCATGCGCCGCCAATCGCGCCGGATCGATCAAGAGCTTCATCGCGTATTTCTTCTCACCCCAGACGCTCACCTCGCTCACGCCGGGTATTGTCTGCAACCGCTCCTTGAAGATGTCGTTGGCGACGGCCGTCAGATCTAGAAGCGAGCGCTTGTTGCTCCGCACCGCCAGCGAGATGATCGGAGAGGCATCGGCGTCCGACTTGGAAACGGTGGGCGCATCGATATCGGGCGGGAGATCGTGGACGGCGCGCGAGACGCGATCACGGACGTCGTTGGCGGCATTCTCCATGTCGACGCCAAGTTCGAACTCGGCAGTGATCGAGCTGCGGCCATCGCTGCTGGTAGATCGCAGAGAACGGATGCCCGCGATTCCGTTGATGGATTCCTCGAGCGGCTGCGTGACCTGCGACTCGATCACATCGGCGTTGGCGCCGGTGTAACTCGTGCTGACCGTGATGACGGGCGGGTCGACGCTCGGGTATTCGCGCACACCCAGGAATGCAAAGCCGATCAACCCAAACAAGACGATGAAGAGCGACAGGACGATCGCCAGGACGGGACGGTTGATGCTGATGGAGGAAATATTCATCGCAATGAGCGAATCTATCCGCCGGTGTATGGCTTGGCCTGGACCTTCTTGCCGTCAGTCAATTGCAACAGTCCCGTGACGATCAACGTATCGTTGGCGCTCAAGCCTTCGATGACCTGGACGTCTTTCTCAGTTCGCAACCCGGTCTTGACCGGGACCGACATCGCCTGGCCGTCCTTGCAGACGTAGACTTTCTGGCCGGCCAATTCCGGAATGATAGCCGCAGCGGGCACGAGGATGGCGTCGGGAATCGCCTCGAGCATGATCTCGACACGGGCAAACGCCCCGGGTGTCAGGACTCCGTCAAGGTTGGGAATGCGCGCACGCGCCTTCATGGTGCGCGTGCCGGGATCGATTTTGGATTCGATCGCGTAGATGACGCCCATGTAGTCCTTATCAACGTCCCCGGCGCGCACCACCACGTCAGTGCCATCCTTGAGTTGCCGGGCGTATTTCTCCGGCACGGAGAATTCGGCTTTCATCGGGTCGATGTCCTGCATGGTCGCAACGAGCATGTCCGGCGTGACATAGCTGCCTTCACTGACATGGCGCAGGCCGACCACACCATCGAAGGGCGCACGGATCTCAGTCTTGGCGAGCTGCGATTCAATGACCTCACGTTCGGCCTGGATCATCTGCAACGCGCTCAGGTTCTTATCATACTCTTCTTTGCTGATGCCATTAATTTCGAGCAGCTTCCGTTTGCGCAGCTCATCGGCGGCGGCGAGCTTTTCTTCCAACGCCTTGCGTTTCAGTTGTGCCTGCAGCTCGCGGTCGTTGATCTTCAGCATCAGTTCGTCTTGCTTGATTTGCTGCCCTTCTTTGAAGAAGACTCCCGTCACCCGGCCGGAGATTTCCGGTCGGAGCTCAACTTCTTCATTGGCAAGCAGAGTGCCGGTGGTCGAAATCTTGTTTTGCAGGAGTTGCGGGCGTACGACGACGACCTCGACCGGAAGTGCCGACCCGGACCGGCCAGTGGCACGACCTGCTTGGGAGGACGACCCCTGCCCGCAGCCGTAGGCTGCGACACTGAAGACTGCGAGAATGGTCAAATGGCGGACAGATTTCACAAGTTTCATGGTGTTAGCTCCAAAAGAGACATACGTAACAAGGTACGTCCCATTTCACTGCCCCACCCGCACAACCGCACGATTTTGTCAGCGCAGGACCTGCAACCCAAAAAGGAAAGCCCCTCGCGGTTCTTGCAGCGAGGGGCGTCCAATCACCGGTTATAGCGCTACGGGGATTCGAACCCCGGTTTGATGGCTGAGAACCACCCGTCCTCGACCCCTAGACGATAGCGCCATGGCCCGGCGGCATGGAAGCCGCCAAGCGCCAGCAAGATCGGCCAAGAGTCGGGACAAAATCAAGTGCACTTCGGGGCCGGCATCTCGAGGCCGGTCGGCCTAGGCTATTCCCATCAAGCGACCGGCGTCCGGCTGTGGTCGCCAGCTATGACGCCAGGATTTGACAGTCCGATTTCAGAATCGGCGACGAACCGGGTACCTGAGTTCGTATTCTTCTTGTCGCTAACGTCGTACCGAAGCTACCCGCCGTTCGAGGAAACTCGGATGAAGATTATCCATCGCTCCGGTTGGGGGGGATTCATTCTGGCGGCTTTGATGTGCACTAGCCCCCGCCCATTGGAATCTGCTCTGCTGATCCCATCGACCAGACTTTTGCCGCCGACATCGGCACAGGTGCCCACAGATACTTCCGCCGCTGCTCCGAATCGGGATCTTCAAGGAGTTGGCAACTGGCTTCGCCTCTATAACGATGGATCACTGGGCAAATACGAAGCCCGCGACTTGGTCATCGGAGATCCCGGAATGGATACGACCGCATCCTTGGACCCACTTCAGATGGGGACTTTCGTGCTGGCCGGTGATTCAAGCGACGCAGGGGTCGTCTTTCTCTGCTCACTCTGTCCCGACTTTCGGCCGTATTCGCCTTACGCAGGTGTCTGCCCGTTCGCGCACTGGCGCGAACCGGAGATGGGAAAGGTACGCGTCGGAGGATGCCCCGGAATTCCCTGGCCCATCGCGGGCGAAATCAGCGTGACGGCCTACACAGATAATCCCACGGGAACTTATGCGGATTCGGCGGGCGTCGATGTTACGCAAACTGCCGTGGCGGCCCACTCGGCCCCATACGGAGACTTCATTATCTTTCGTTGGGAGATCACCAATTACGAAGGTATCGCAAAGGGTCCCTGGTACGCCGGAACGTTCATCGACTGGGATGCTGCCGGGACAAAGGGGAATGACGACGGACGGTATTCCGATTCCTGCAACGGCTACTTCATTTGGGACGTCGCAACTCCGGATTTTGCTTACGGGATGCTTGATCCAAATCAGCCGACGCGCTACTTCGGCGCCGATCCGACCCGCAATCCACCATATCGCATCGCAGTGTACCGCGAGGACGACATCTGGTATCCGAGAACTTGGGATTCCTACTTCTCATGCTGTGATTGGGGGTTTCTAAACTCATGGTCGCTTGCAGTCCGGAGTCCCCTCCACAGGTTTCAGGACGCGCCTGGATTCCCTGATGCCCGCATCGGAATGCTCTATAATGCGCCGATCGACCTTGCCCCATTTGGGTCAGCTGTCATCTACCAAGCCATGTTCTGGGTCGATGCCACTTCAAATGATCCTGCCGTGATGGAGTCCAACGCCGTGGGCGTCGCCCACCGCGCCGCGCGTTGGGCGGGATTCGCCCGCGGCGATGTGAACGATGACGGGTTCGTGGATCTGGCCGATGTGTGCTGGCTGAAGGCCGGGCTGCCCATCTACCCGGATCAATACTGCGGCGACGTGGACGTCGATGGTGACATCGATGCCGCCGACATTGCGTACCTGCTGAACTACGTCAGTGGTTTGGGGCCGGCACCGAGGGGCGCGTGGCGATTCACGCTGCCGCCGAGCCCATGATGACAGTCCAATAGCTTCTCAGGCCAGGGGATCAGGATCATGAACAACAAGCCGGTCCGTCAATTCATTCGCGGGGCAACACTTGCTGTGGCTATCGTCCTGCTGACAGCAATCCAAAGCGCCGAGGCAACTGAACCTGCGACTGCACTCACGTCGTCCCCAATTCCGACGGATTCATCGGGGTTCCAGTGTGGCGTATTGACAGTTTACAATTCCGGCGCGATCGGATTGCAGGACGGCAATGATCTTCGGTGGGATTGCGATTCGATTCTCGAGACCGATCCGATCTATCAAGGGAGCTTCGTGATCGCCGGTGATTCAAGCCAGCAGGAAGTCATGTTTCGGAGCACGCTTGCACACAATTCAATGTTCGTCGCCAACGAACCTCCGGGATCGGCCCCCGGCGGATTCCGGCATCAGCGCGACACCCTGCTGGGATATTGGCGAGACGGCAGCTGCCCGGGTACACGCCAGGCCATTCAAGGCAATTTGGTGACCGTCGGCTATTCCGACACTCTCGTCATTGCCGCGGAAGTGGGATGGCCCGCTTCCGCCGGCTTAGTCGTCACACAGACAAACGTGTCTTCAAAACAGGAACCCTACGGAGATTTCATACTCTTGCACTACGATGTGGAAAATCGCAACGACGTGGCAGTAGGCCCGCTCTATGCGGGCACGTTTATCGATTGGGACATTGGCCCCGGCATTCCAAATAACGATGGCAGATACTCGGACAACCTCGACGGCTACTTTCTTTGGAATCCCCTCTCGCCAACCATGGCATTTGGTGTGCTCGATCCGAACCAACCGTCTCGCTATTCTGGCGTGGACCCATCCGCAAATCCTCCTTATCGCATCGGTGTCTATCTGCGCAGTAGCTTCTACTCTCCATTCTTCACAACCTGCTTCGGATGCCCGACACGCGAGTTCCTCATCCAATCATGGAGAGAGGTGGTCAGCTTTCAGCCGCTTCGGGAGCTAGAATATCCGGGACACGCAGACGACAGGTGCGGCATGTTGATAAATCCGCCGTTTTCACTGCTGCCGCACGGATCCGCCTCAGTAGATCAAGCCATGTTCTGGGTCGATGCCACTTCAAATGATCCTGCCGTGATGGAGTCCAATGCGGTGGGTGTCGCACATCGCGCCGCCCGCTGGGCGGGATTTGCCCGTGGCGATGTCAATGATGACGGGTTCGTCGATCTGGCCGACGTCTGTTGGCTGAAGGCCAGTCTGCCGATCTATCCCGATCAGTATTGCGGCGACGTGGACGTCGATGGTGACGTCGATGCCGCCGACACTGCGTACTTGTTGAATTACGTCAGCGGTCTGGGGCCGGCGCCGCGGAGCGCGTGGCGATTCAAACTACCACCAACGCCGTAGAGTCCGATTCAAGTCATCTCCGGCCTTGCCGATACTGGCAATACACGACAGAAAGTTCGCAAGGCCATAGAGGGCGGCTCTCCCGAGAGCGGTGAGAGCCGCCGTCTTGTTTCTTGGCTCCCTCTCCCCTCGGGAAAGGGTTGGGGTGAGGGAAAGATTCTATCCCCGTCACTGAATCGCGTCAGTGATCCGTCTTCTCGTCTAACTTCCCCCTCGCGACCGCGATCCCTTGCGCTCCCATCAGAGTCATCCAGCCTACAACGCAAGTGACCGCCGTCAGCCCCGTGAGGCGAAGAAGAATCGCGCCATCGGTCAACGACGCCAGCGAGGGGTTGAACGTGGATCCCAAGAACACTCGACGGAATCCCTCCAGCCAGTAAGTCCACGGCATCAGTCGCCCGATCGTCGCCAACGGGCCGGGTAGCATGTCGATTGAAAAAACCACCCCGCAGCACAAGTACAGGACTCCCGAGACTCCTTCGGGCATGAGCATGCCGTGATGCGCCAAGAGCATCGTCATCCCCGACAACATCAACCCCAGCGCGAGTGTGGCGACGATGCCAAGAAGCAGCGTTGCGACAAAGTACGGAACCCCGAGCCAATGCAGGTGCAACTGCAAGCCGAAACCGAGCACGCCCATAAGCAATGTGAGCACCACCGAGGCGCTGGTCGCGGTCACGTGCGAGGCGCCGCGGGCGACGATGTACGGCCCCAGTCCCATCGGCGCCAGGTAGACGTAGCGGATCATCTCATAGCGCTCGCGATCCTCGAACACCACGCTGCCAATCACAATCAACGATTGCAGCACGATGATGAAGAAGGCGTTGGCGACATAGATCTGCGCGAACATCGCGGGATCGAAATTCGCCCCGCGGACGACATGGTACATGACCACTAAGATCAGTGCCCCGAACAGCGGCCGCACGACCTGATAGGTCAGGAAGACGAAGGGGTCGGTCCAATTTGATTCGATGGCCCAGCCCAGGCGCGTTGCCGCCCAAAAGGCGCGAGCCCGTGTACTGAACCGATCTTTGAGTGCAAGGGTTGTCATATCGAGACTCGTTTACTGCGCCTTCAACGTGAGGCGACCGGTTTTCTTTCCCAGGTATTCCATGTACTTCAGTGCGCGCAGTGCCGCGGCATTCAGAATCACCGCCATCACTCCCAACAATGCGAGTTCCACTGGCACCGAGAAGACCGGATTGACCGGGCTGCCGGCGAAGATCTCCTGACGGATGGCATCGAGTCCCAGAGTCAACGGGAAGGCGGATGCCACCAGCGCCGCCACATTACCCAGCGACCGCACCGGGAAATAGAAGCCGCTGATGAAGTAGATCGGCTCTTGAAACAAATTCGCGGTGTGCCAAGCCTCGCGTCCGAAGAGCATGAACAGCGAGGATGCCATCATCCCCAAGCCGTAGATCGCCGCCATCGTCAGCCAGAAGATCCCGAACAACGTCAGAAAGCTCCCCACGGCATATTGCACATGAAAGACCCATGAGCCAATGAGCAGAATCGCCGCGGCGCGTGTCCCGGTCATAAACAGGCCGCCGATGGCCATTCCCAGGAGAATCGACATGCGCGAGATCGGGGCGATCAAATAGAGTTCGAGATTCCCCATCTCCTTCTCCCAGTAGAACTGTGCCGCCATCGACCAGAGAATGTTCTGCCAGAACGCAACCATCGCCCCGGAGACGACGACAAATCCCACGAACCGTTCGGGCGCGCCCAGGCCGCGGTAGATCATCGCGAAGGCAAACACCGACAAAAGCGGCAAGACGACTTCAAAAAAGAGCCAGGACATCTCGCGGTTCCCGCCGACGATGCGCACGTAGGCGCGTCCCCAGATCGCGCGCAAATTGGTTGAGAGTTCTGTTTTCATAATCGCTTCAGTCCTTCAAGTTGTAGCGGCACGGCCTGTCAAAGATCCCGCGCAGCGGGGCCGTGCCCGATTTCGCTGTTAGTAGGGGCCGATCCCCCGGCGAGGCGGGGTCTTCGATGAGATCGGCCCGGGCGGGTCACAGACCCGCCCCTACGATTCTCGTGCGGCTCGAGAGCCGCCTCTACGAATTGGTGGGCTAAACCCATGCTACGCCGCCGACCCATTCCCCTTCTCGGCCTTCAAACCATGGCCGACCAGATTCAGAAATGCATCCTCCAAAGTCGGTTCTTGGCGCATCACCGACATTGCCGGCGCACCAAGAAGATTCAAGCGCTCGTGCACGGCCTCGAGCCCGTCCTCGGACTTCAGAATCGCGCGCAACTGCGAGCACCCGCGCTCGTCATGATGCTCCAAGTCGACCGAGGAAACGGCCGCCAGATCGTGAAGCGGATTGGCGCGTCCGGTCCACAACGGGATCTCGATCCGATACACATAGGCCGGGGCCCAGTCGCGCTTGAGAGAATCCGGCGTGTTGCAGGCACGGACTTTCCCCTTGTCGATGATCGCGATCCGGTCGCACATCGAATCCGCCTCGGCCATGTAGTGCGTGGTCAGAATCACCGTGCGATCGGGATTCTCGTCCATCCAACTGCGGATAAACGACCGCACCTCGCGCGCCACGCCCACATCCAGACCCAAAGTCGGCTCATCGAGATAGAGGATCTTCGGATCGGTGACGAATCCGCGGATGATGTTCATCTTCTGACGCGTTCCGGTCGACAACTTCGACACCTTCATATTCGCGTACGACGTCAGATTCAACGTTTCCATCATCCGGTCAGTGCGCTCGCGCACGATCTTGGTCGGCACGCCGTAAAACTGCGCGAACATCCAGATCGTCTCGCGCACCGTCAGGATGCCGAATCCCGAATGCTCGCCGCCCGAGACCATATTGATCCGCTTGCGCACACCCTCCGGGTCCTCCGCGACATCAAACCCATCAACGAGCGCGCGTCCACTCGACGGCAGAAGCAGGGTCGAGAGGATCTTCAGGAGTGTCGTCTTCCCCGCGCCATTGGGTCCAAGCAGGCCAAACAACTCGCCCGGCTTGACGGTCAGATCGACGCCGTCCAGCGCGATCGTCTCGGCATTGCCGTTCTCGCCTTTTCGCTTTCGGCGCCACCACCGCTTGGCCACTCCGCCCTTGAAGTGGCGCGTCAGTCCCTGTGTTTCAATTGCCCAGTGCATATGATTCCTCGTGTGTTTTCGTAGAGGCGGCTCTTGAGCCGCGCTTCCTGTAGGGGCGGGGTTCCCCTGCCCTCTTTCATTATCGCAAGGGGCTAAAGCCCCTTGTTTACCAACATCCACAACAACCAATCCTCAAACAAAAACCGCCGCCCGGTGCGATGGGCGGCGGCGTGAACGTCACGCTGTATCGATCCGCTACGGCCCATCGGTGGAGTGGGTGTACCCCTCCCCAAGCGCGGAGACGGGGCAGGCCACTCCCGTGAGTGCCTGAATGATGAGCGGATTCTTGATCATCGAACCTACCTGAGATCCCTTTGCTTGGTCAGCGCCTCAATCCAACAATCTACGGCGAATCAAACACGGAGGTTGCAGGCTGTCAAATGGTTTTTCGGCGTTGAGCTACTCCAAATCTCTCTGGACGCCGGCCGTGGGCCCGGGCCTCCAGATATATGCGATCGTAGGGTTAGCAGTCATCTCCCCTAAAGTTCTCCGCTTTCGCGCCGATACAGCGGGTGTGATAAGGCTCCTCAATCTTCCCGGGGAGCACCTTTGCATCCGAGATCATCTGACGCGACTCTCATAATGCACATACGACGTATCCAATACGCCCGTGTCCCGCAGATACGGCTTCTGAACCACAACTTCCTGCCGGATCGCAAGCATCTGGTCGTGACCCTCGATGTCGAAGGGTATGATCCGCCGGCCACCAATGGCTTTTTGGTCATCTATCGCGGCTTAGCCGATCTCTTCCCGTCTCTGCAAAAGCACTCCTGCTGCGAAGAATGGGAAAACACACCGCTTTTTCTGAGCGAACAGCCGGGTGTGTCGATCAAATGGGTCAACGAACCCGCCGACGTGGCGCACCTCGTTGAGCACGTGATCGTCGATCTGCAGTGTGCAATTTCTGGACTGAAAGTCTGCTCCGGAATCACTTGCGGGCATCGTAATCCTGAGAATCGCTTCGACTTGTTCGTCGAATGCGAGGACCCGCGCGTCGGTTTCTTTTCTGCTCATTTTGCGACCTTTCTGGTCGCATCGATGTTCGTCAAGCCACGTCTCTCGCATCGCTATCGGGACATCGTCGACTCGGCGCGCCTGCTCACGGTGGGTCCCAATGGAGTCCACGATGAGTGTGAGTTGGCGGAGCGCTTTCACTGGCCGGCGATACGCGGAAAATGGGCGTTCACCGCCCTAAAGGCCTTCGGTCTGGTTGACGATATGATGGGAGAACCCAGATGATTGACTCGGATACCCCAATAACTAAGTCGCAACGCCGCCTGACCGTGTCAGGCAAAGTCCCGGTCCACCGCCCGGCCTCGTTGACCTCCTCCCGAATCGAGGACTTTACCGAGCAGGTCCGATTGCCCGGCGCCTCCTATCGCATTGTGCTCAACTGCAAGGGGACCGGATCGGGCTCCACCAAAACGAAGAAATCGCAAGGCACCACATAGCACCATGGTAACCAACCCCTACTGTGACAAGGAGGAGGTGACAACATGACCAAGTTCACGTACAACGACTTCCGCAACCTGGAGAAGTGCCCGACGTC